>OHKG01000095.1_pt1 | contig 46280 bp, 39 predicted proteins | sample 1568701 | NCBI WGS metagenome assembly OHKG01 (sample SAMEA3879529, study PRJEB24766) | human gut metagenome | biome: human-associated habitat; feature: feces | place: USA | collected 1985/1987 | reverse complement strand
AAACTTAAATTGTTCAAACTTAAGCATATCCCCGTTCCCCATATACAGAAACGGCTAGAGGCAGCCGCAATCGGAGGGACGGATAAGGGACGTACGAGGGACAAAAAACGAGAAAGAAACAAACAAATACCCCGTCAGAAGGCCTTCTGGACGCGATTTCAGTCAGTTCTGTAGCCGCGGCGGAAATGAAAAAAATACGGTTAGTGCCTTATTATAAGAGGATAACGTGTCTGAATATCGGAAAAGGGACGGATGAGGGACGGAAAGACTACAGAACTGTCGGCTCAGGATGGTGCAACCTGAGATATTGGACTTTCCGAAATGTGGAAGGATGTGTATTTATGATGCCATCGTATGTAAACTGACTAAGTCACTCGAAATATTGGATGGTACGGCTGATGGGGCTCTACAGGTTATGTCCGTGTATATGCTTCGGATGAGCGAAATGGTATAAAAATGGGTGTGAGTTCCTCCTCAGGAACAGGTACTATGGGAGAGTGGAAGGTAAGTCTTGAATGAATGATTCAAGTTCCGCAAGTTCAACCTGCTTACTGAGAACGTCTTCTCTACAGCGTTGGGCAAGCTGCGGAACTTGAAGGATGAATAAGTGATTCATCAGTATTTCTTGGTCAGCTTGATCAGTTCGCTGGCACCACCGAACGGGAGGTAAGCTCCTTCCAGGCGGGTTCCTACCAGTTTCTGAGCCAGCAGCACACGAGCCGTAGCATAGACATCGGTCAATACAGCTTCCAGGAAGCCTTGCGGGAATTTATAGTCGTGTGTCCCTTTTTCCGGATTACTTACATATTCCAAGCTGCTCAGGCTGACAACTTCGAGGGTGAAACGGAAACGCAGGAATGCGGCGATTTCCTTTTCGGGAGTAGTGAAGCCTACCTGTGCCACGATGGTAAGCAGGTTTTTCTTGATATCAGACATCAGTTCGAATCCCATCTGCGGGTGAAGTACTTTCGAGGTATCGGCCAGGATTTCGTCGTTCTTGGTGAATCCGTCCTCGGCAATGCGTCTTAGGCTAATTTTAAGTTCTGCCATAATTTTTTGTATATTAGGTTATTAATTTCTCTGCGCAAATGTAGGCAAAAAGATTGATTTTTCGTATAGCAAATGTGGGAAATTAATCGAAAGGCAGCGGAGGAAGGTTGTCTACAGCCTGTTGTTTCTGTGTATCGATGATGTGGATGTACTTCTCGGTGTGCCGTGTACTGGAGTGACCGGCCAGCGAAGCGGCAGTCTTGATGTTGGCACCGCTGGCCATCAGGTTGGTGATGAAGGTATGGCGGGCGCAGTGGAAAGAGATATGCTTGCGGATGCCGGCTTTGCGGGTCCATTCGTTCAGCATGCGCAGGCAGTAGGAGTGCGACGGGAGGCGGAATACCCGTTCTTCGCTCAATCCGGACTGTACCTTCAGCAGGTAGAGGGCACTGGCGTTCAGATTCAGGTGAAGTACCGAACGGCTGGAATGGCCGGCCACCTTTTTTTGGATAAGTGTAATCCTTTTCTGGGCGAAATCAATGTTCCGGTAGCACAGAAGTTTTACATCGCACCAGCGCAGACCGCTCATACATGAAAACAGGAAGGCCCGTTTCACTTCCGGACTGCGGCAGGGGGTCAATGCCAGTTGGGTCAGTTCCTTTTCAGAGAGAATCTCTTTCGTTACATCGTTGTACTGGTGCAGGCGGATGCCGCTGGCCGGATTCTGGAGTATTAGCCCGGATTCTACGCAGGCACTCAGGCACATCTTGAATTTCTTGAAGTAGTTTACCGGCGAATTTCCGTTCAGGTTCCGTTGCAGGTAGTCCAAAAAAGCGTTGCAGAAGCGGGGAGTGATATTGTCCAGCAGCAAGACTCCCGTGTGGAATTTCCGTAACTGGGTAAATGCTCCTCGCACCAGCCGGATATCCTTCTGGTGATACTGTGTCAGGTATTCTTCGGCGTAACTGAAGAAGTCGATGCCGTTGCCGGCGGTTTGTGGCAGTCTGAATGGCATTTCGGTCATCCGGAACGGATACCGTTCTTTCAGGTATTCGATTTCTTTTTGTGAGCGTAATACTTGTGCCAGTTGGAGTTTGGCGCGGTTGGTGGCACGGGTGTGCTTGTCGGTAGGGGAGTCCAGAATGATTCCCAGGTATTGCCTTTGGCGTTTCCCGTTGAAACAATAGTCCAGATACAGTGATGAGCGTCCGTTTCGGAGCGATTTTCTTCCAAGTGTGATTCCCATAACGTTGAATTTTGACAAAAAAAAAACTGTATTCCATGAGAAAACAAACTTATGAAGTCTGTTTCTCACGGAATACAGTTATTTATGAGATACCGGAGTTTCCGGCAGTTCGTTATTCGGGCTTATTCAGCGATACAGATAGTTACGCGGTTTTCTTCTGCGGTACCGAACGGCTGTGCGGTATCACCCTTGTAGTCTACCGTGATACGGCTTTCAGCGATACCCTGTGCCTTCAGTGCCTCAGCTACAGCTTCTGCACGTTCTTTAGACAAGCGTTCGTTGATACGAGCATTACCGGTCTGCTTGTCGGCATAACCACAGAGACTGACTTTGGCATTGCTGTGTTCTTTCAGGTAAGATACCAGGCTGGCAATCTTGTTTTCTTCTGAAGTACGGATTTCAGCCGAATTGATTTTGAAGAATACATTCTGTGTCATCGGTTTTACTTCTTCTACAACCGGAGCAGGTGCCGGTTCTTCTTTTACAGGAGCCGGTGCTGGCGGAGGAGTCGGAGTCGGTTCGTAGTAAACCGGTTCGGTAGTTCTGGACGGTTTGCCGAACTTGAATGTGAAACCTGCCAATGCATTGAACTGCCAGTCAGCATTGCCTGCCTTCTTTGAGTTGAACTTGTCGCTCATCACGTTGGCATTGGCTTCGATGTTGAAGAATACCTTTTCAGCCAAACGGATAGCCACACCCAATCCGGCACGTCCGGCAGGACTGATTTTGTTCTTGTCCCACAGATAAGCCATTTCGTAGCCTTGATTGTTTAAAGCTACAGCTTCATCGTTATTGAATGCGCCGTTCAGACCAACTCCTACAAAGAAATACGGGTTGAACAGGCGGTTGGCTTTGTAACCGCAGAAAAGATTGCCTAAATCGAGGGTTACATCGACGTTACCCTGCAGGTAGTTATATTTATAGGTAGTAGCCGGACTTGCCCAACCACCTTTAGCCTGCCAGCCGCTTACGCCAAAGCGGAGTCCCCAAACGGGAGTGAACTGGTAGCCGAAGTTCAAGGCAGCTGCCGGAGAAATCAGGTCTCCGAAATCGGCTTCTCCTACGGTATAACCAACTCCACCCTGTACCTGCATGAACCAATGCGGGTTAAATACAGTTTTGCCTTCTTCCTTAATCTGGCGTGTTTCTGTGTTGCCTGTCTGGGCAAACGCTGCAACGGTGCTTAGTCCAAGCGCGATTGCGGTAAGATCTCTTCTTAGTTTCATAATCTTTTTTATTTTTGTGTTATACAATTTCTGTTTTATGGCAGGTTTGTGAATGTAAAGATAGACAAATATTTTTAGATTCTTCTCATTATTCTCTTTTTATTTTTATAAAATTCACATCTTTTACTTTGAAATATGGCTAAAATCCTTTAAATTCCGCCACGTTCCTCAGCTTTTAGATATTTTCTGCATATTCTTGCGCTAATTTCCTGATACCTTGCTGGAAAGCAATGAATCCACCTCCCAATACCCGGTTCCCGTCATAAAATACGGCCGATTGTCCCGGCGTGATGGCTGAAGCCTCTGCCAGGAAGCGTACCAGCAGGTGACCGTTTTCCAGGGGAAAGACCCGGCAAGGAATAGGACGGCTGCGGTAACGGATACGGACTGAGAGTTCCGGACAAGCAAGCAGTTCCTCCCTGTTTATTATACTGACATCTTCCAGCAGCATGTATTCGGCTTTCAGCTGTTCGGCATCGCCCAGCATCACGGTATTCTTGGCCGGATTGATCTTCAATACGTAGGCCGGTTTTCCTAAAGCTATCTCCAGTCCTTTACGCTGTCCGATGGTGTAATAGGCGAAGCCTTTGTGCTGTCCCAATTTCAGTCCTTTGCTGTCGACAAACCATCCCGGACCGATACGTTCGTCGATGTCGGGACAGTGTTCTTTCAGGAATTCCCGGTAATCTTTGTCGATGAAACAGATTTCCATACTTTCTCCGCCACGGGCTTTTGCTTCAAATCCTTTTTCGGCCAGATAAGTACGTACATCGGCTTTGGTCATGCCTCCTAAGGGGAATATCATTCGCCGGAGGATGGTTTGCGGTAACTTCCAGAGAAAGTAAGACTGATCTTTGGTAGAATCGTCGCCTGTTACGATGTAACGGTAACCGTCTTTGTCGACCAGCCGGCAGTAATGCCCGGTGGCAATACAGGCACATCCGGTACGGTCTGCCCATTCGCAGAGTACCCGTTCCTTGAACATCGGATTGCAGAGTACGCAAGGATTCGGGGTGCGGCCTCGCATGTATTCGTCGATGAAGTAACGGACAATGACCTGACGGAATTCTTCACGCACGTCGGCCACATGGTGTTCGATGCCCAGCCGACGGGCAAGTGACCGGGCTTCCAGCACTTCGTCCGGCTCCTCTTGTCCGGGAGTGGAAAAGTGTGAGGGAACATCCCAGGTGCGTAAGGTGACGCCTACCACTTCATATCCTTGTTCCTGTAGCATGAGGCATACGGCAGAGCTGTCGATGCCGCCGCTCATCCCTACCAGAACGCGTTTCTCGGTTGTTTGCATAAGTTCTGTTTTTGAGTTTGGAACAAAAATAAGGTTTTTCACGGAATCTTTTGTACTTTTGCTCTCACATTCAGAAAAGATATGGAAGAACAGTTTGATATACGTGATTATCGGCCCAGCGGCAAGGAGCGCGATTTTGAGAATGCCTTGCGTCCGTTACAGTTCGAGGATTTCAGCGGACAGGATAAGGTGGTAGATAACCTGCGTATCTTTGTCAAGGCGGCCCGTCTGCGGGCGGAAGCGCTGGACCACGTGCTGCTGCACGGACCTCCCGGATTGGGAAAGACTACATTGAGCAATATCATTGCCAACGAACTGGGGGTAGGTTTCAAGGTGACTTCGGGACCGGTACTTGACAAACCGGGCGACCTGGCAGGCGTACTGACCAGCCTGGAGCCGAACGATGTGCTCTTCATCGATGAAATCCATCGGTTAAGCCCGGTGGTGGAGGAGTATCTGTATTCGGCCATGGAAGACTATCGCATTGATATCATGATAGACAAGGGACCCTCGGCCCGCAGCATCCAGCTGGAACTGAATCCGTTTACGCTGGTGGGGGCGACTACCCGCAGCGGTCTGCTGACGGCTCCGCTCCGTGCCCGTTTCGGTATTAACCTGCATCTGGAATATTATGACGATGCGGTTCTGACACGTATTCTGCTTCGGTCGGCCGGTATTCTGGGAGTGCCGTGTGATGTAGAGGCTGCAGGAGAAATCGCTTCACGCAGCCGGGGAACCCCCCGTATCGCGAACGCCTTGCTCCGACGGGTACGCGATTTCGCGCAGGTGAAAGGTTCCGGACGCATCGATGTGGACATTGCCCGCTTCGGTCTGGAGTCTCTCAACATCGACCGTTATGGCCTGGACGAGATAGACAACAAGATTCTCTGTACGATTATCGACAAGTTCCGGGGGGGACCGGTGGGGCTGACCACCATCGCTACGGCTTTGGGGGAAGACCCGGGTACGTTGGAGGAGGTGTATGAGCCGTTCCTGATTAAGGAGGGTTTCCTGAAACGTACGCCAAGGGGACGCGAAGTGACGGACCTGGCCTATAAACACCTGGGACGCTCACGCTACAGTACGGAAAAGACATTGTTTGATTAGTTGGTTGGTTAGTTGACGGATACTAGTTAATGTAGATACTAGGTGATTAGTTCTTGAGTTTGTTGATGTGTACAGTGCCATCGGATTTGTAAACCGATAATCTGTAGGGGCGGGGTCTGCCCGCCCGGCAAGCGTTTGTCGGGTGAATCTGCATCCGTTTTTCATTATTCATTATTAATTATTAATTATCATCATGGCCGGATTGAAATCTTTGGCAAAGGATACTGCCATCTATGGTATGAGCAGTATCATCGGACGCTTCCTGAATTATCTGTTGGTCCCTCTTTATACGGCGGTGCTGCCTGCGGCTTCCGGAGGGTATGGTGTCGTTTCGAACGTATATGCCTATACGGCGCTCATTCTGGTATTCCTTACCTTCGGGATGGAAACGGGTTTTTTCCGCTTTGCCAACAAGGCGGGCGATGACCCGAAAAAGGTGTATGCCAACGTGCTGATGTTCGTAGGAGGACTCTCGCTGGCGTTTGTGGCACTGTGCCTGACGTTCCTGCATCCCATCGCCTCGTTTCTGGAATATCCCGACCACGCCGACTACGTGGCCATGATGATTCTGGTGGTAGCGCTGGATTCTTTTCAGTGTATTCCTTTTGCCTATCTGCGTTACCAGAAACGGCCCATTAAATTTGCGGGCATCAAGCTGTTCAACATTGTAGGGAACATTCTGCTGAACCTGTTCTTCTTGTTGCTTTGCCCGTGGCTGTATAAGGTTCAGCCGGGCCTGATCGACTGGTTCTACGACCCGGATTATCTGGTAGGCTATATTTTTGTGGCTAACCTGATTATGTCAGCAGTACAGATGCTGTTCTTTATTCCCGAACTGTGCGGATTCTCGTACCGGATTGACCGAAAACTGCTGAAGGAGATGATTTCCTATTCATTCCCGATCCTGATATTCGGGTTGGTAGGTATCCTGAACCAGACCGTGGACAAGATGATTTATCCCTTCCTTTTCGAGGACCGGCAGGAGGGACTGGTGCAGTTGGGTATCTACAGTGCGACGAGTAAGGTGGCGCTGGTGATGGCCATGTTCACCCAGGCTTTCCGCTATGCCTACGAACCTTTTGTATTCGGCAAGAACCGGGAAGGGGATAACCGGGACATGTATGCCAAGGCGATGAAGTATTTCTTCATCTTCTCGCTGCTGGCATTTCTGGTGGTGATGGGGTATATGGATATCCTGCGTTACATGGTGGCCCGCGACTATTGGGAAGGGCTGAGTGTGGTAGCCATCGTGATGCTGGCCGAAATCTTCAAGGGTATTTACTTCAACCTGTCCTTCTGGTACAAACTGACGGATGAGACCCAATGGGGAGCCTATTTCTCCCTCATCGGCTGTGCGGTGATTCTGGCCTTGAATGTCTGGCTGGTGCCGACGTACGGTTATGTAGCCTCGGCCTGGGCTTCGGTAGCCGGTTATGGGGTGATTACTTTGCTTTCCTATTTCATCGGACAGAAGAAATATCCGGTGGATTATCCGCTCAAGGACATGGCGGTGTATCTGCTGTTGGCCGGTGTATTGTATGCCCTCAGTGTCTGGATACCTGTGCATAACACCGTGCTTCATTTGTTGCTGAATACCGTGTTAATTCTGGTATTTATTGGGTATATTCTGAAAAAAGACTTACCTTTGAAAAGTATACCGATTCTGAATCGGTTGGTCAGATAACGGAATGAAAACATTAATGCATCATGGAAACAAGAAATCATAAGAAGTTCTTGCTGCGCAAGTTCTTCGATGAATATATGGACCTGAACCGGAGTAAGGAGGACGAACAGGTCACGGTAGACTCCATCCGGAACGGGGTTGAATTCAAGGGTACCAACCTGTGGATTCTTATCTTTGCGACGTTCATCGCCTCACTGGGGCTGAATGTCAACTCTACGGCGGTCATTATCGGTGCCATGCTGATTTCTCCGTTGATGGGGCCGATTATGGGTGTGGGGCTCGCCATCGGGCAGAACGATTTCGAGCTGATGAAGCGCTCGTTGAAGAGTTTCCTGGTGGCTACTCTCTTCAGTGTGGTGACGGCCACCCTGTATTTCCTCTTCACGCCGCTGGATGAGGTGCAGTCGGAGCTGCTGGCCCGTACCTCGCCTACCATCTACGATGTGTTTATCGCCTTGTTCGGTGGTCTGGCAGGTATCGTAGCCCTTGCTACCAAGGAGAAAGGGAATGTGATTCCGGGTGTGGCTATCGCTACGGCCTTGATGCCGCCTTTGTGTACGGCCGGTTTCGGACTGGCTACGGGGAATCTGCTGTATTTCCTGGGGGCCTTCTACCTGTATTTCATCAATTCCGTATTTATCAGCCTGGCTACCTTCCTGGGAGTCCGTTTCATGCACTTCAAGCGGAAACAGTTTGTCGACAAGGAACGGGAGAAGATGGTGAAGCGTTACATCATCTGGATTACCATCGGTACCATGTGCCCGGCTGTCTATCTGACGTACAACATTGTGCGTGAAACCTTTTACCAGACTTCGGCGAATAACTTCATTTCGCACGAACTGCAGTTCCCTGATACGCAGGTGCTGAACCGGGAAATCAATTATTCCGACAAGACCATCAAGGTGGTGCTGATTGGAAAGGAAGTGCCCGAGAACCTGATTGTGGCGGCTCAGACAAAACTGCCCGACTATAAGCTGGGCAATACGAAACTGACGGTGTTCCAGGGTGTGAACAACGGGGTAGAGGACCTGAGCAGCATCAAGACAATGGTCATGGAGGATTTCTACAAGAACAGTCAGCAGAAGTTGAACGAGCAGACCGAGGAAATCGACTCGCTGCAACGGGCCTTGTCGCTGTTCAGTGGCTCTTACGTGGTGAATGAGCGGATGGGGAAGGAGATGAAGGTTATCTTCCCGGAAGTCCAGTCGTTCTCTGTATCGAAGGGTATGGAGCTGAACATTGACAGTAACCGGATTGATACGGTGACATACGCGGTCATTGGCTGTAACCGGCCGATGTCGGTGATGGACAGGGCCAAGATGTTGCAGTGGCTGCAGGCCCGGACGGAAGCGAAGAAGCTGAAGCTGATTATTAATTAAAAGTTAAAAATTAAAAGTTAAAAACTAAAAACTGAAAAGCGGGAAGACTCTGACGAATCCTCCCGCTTTTCAGTTTTGATTGTTTATACGCAGGTTATTTCTTTCGTTTGGCCCAGCCTTCTTCGGCGAAGTCTGGTATCTCGCCTTTGAGCGGGCGGTCGTTGTCGTGCTGGAAGAACTGTTTCCAGTCATCCTTGTGCTTCGGACCGCGGGCTGCGGTATAGCCCCGTTCTTCACGGCTTGGTTTGGCCTTCTTTTCGGCTTTAGGAGCCGTTTCGCGGCTTTCTTTCTTACCGCTACGCTTGCTTCCTTTCTCTTCTCCTTCTCTTTCCTTGCGGCTGCGTTTTTTGCCGTCCTTGTCGCTCTTGCCGTTGTTCTCGCCGGCTACTTCGACGATGACCTTGCGTCCGCCGTTCAGGACTACCTTGTTCAGGGCCTTGATGACCATCGGAGCCTGGGCCTCGATGATTTCGAAGAACGAGAAGTTCTGCATCAGGTCAATACGACCCACCTGTATACGTTCCTTCTTCAGGTTGCGGTTGATGAGCTCGATAATCTGATTGGCATAGAAGCCGTCTGTTTTTCCGAGGTTCAGGAAGAGGCGGGTATAGCCTTTCTCTGCTTTCCGGCTGGATTTCTCCTTGTCAGTTCCCCGTTCCTTGCGTTCTTTCGGTTCGCCTTTCTTGTCGCTGTTCTTTGGCTGTTCAATTTCAGGAGCGTTCTTGTAATATTCCAGGAAGCGGTTGAACTCCATCGATACTACACGCTTAATCAGGTCTTCCTTGCTCAGCCATTCGAACTTGCGGTAGATGCCTGGCAGGAAAGCTTCGATTTCCTCTTCGTTCACCTTTACCTTTTCGATTTCGTCAATTACCTTGATGAGCTGCTGTTCACAGATTTCCTTGCCGCTCGGTAACTGGCCTACCGTAAACTGTTTCTTGATGATGCGTTCGATTTCGCGCATCTTTCCCTTTTCGCGCAGGTTGATGATGGCGATGGAGATACCGGTCTTTCCGGCACGTCCGGTACGTCCGCTGCGGTGTGTATAGCTTTCAGTATCGTCCGGCAATCCGTAGTTGATGACGTGGGTCAGGTCGTTTACATCCAGACCACGGGCAGCCACATCGGTAGCTACCAGCAGCTGCAGGTGACGCTGGCGGAATTTCTGCATCACCAGGTCACGCTGTGCTTGGCTCAGTTCGCCGTGCAGGGAGTCGGCATTGTAGCCGTCCTGTATCAGCTTGTCGGCTATCTCCTGTGTTTCTTTACGGGTACGGCAGAAGATGATACCGTAAATCTGCGGATAAAAGTCTACCACGCGTTTCAGTGCCAGGTATTTGTCTTTGGCATGGATGATGTATGCGATGTGGTTGACGTTCTTGCTGCCTTCGTTCTTGGTACCGATGGTGATTTCCTTGGCATCGTGCAGGTAAGTCTTGGCGATGCGGGAAATCTCGGGACTCATGGTAGCCGAGAACATCAGGGTGTTCCGGTCTTGCGGTACTTTTTCCAGGATGGCGTTGATGCTGTCTGTGAAACCCATGTTCAGCATTTCATCGGCTTCGTCCATCACGACATCGCGGACCGTAGACAGGTTGGCCACCTTACGTTCCATCAGGTCGATGAGGCGTCCCGGTGTGGCCACGATGATGTGTACCCCTTGTTTCAGGCTACGTATCTGGCTGTCGATGGAGGAACCACCGTATACCGGCAATATTTTCAAATCGGTGATATACTTCGAGTAGTCTGTCAGGTCACCGGCTATCTGCAGGCAGAGTTCGCGGGTAGGACAGAGTATCAATGCTTGTGGAATACGACGGGTTACGTCAATCTTTTGTATCAGCGGCAGACCAAATGCGGCTGTTTTTCCGGTTCCGGTTTGTGCCAGAGCCACTACATCGTTTCCGTTTCCTAATAGATATGGGATTACTTCTTCCTGTACGGGCATGGGACTCTCATATCCCATTTCTTCAATCGCTTTCCGTATTTCTAAGGAAACGCCGAGTTCTTCAAATGTCTTCATTCAGTTTTTCTAAAATTTCGGGGGCAAAGATACGCACAATCTTTGGATAAATTGTTATACCAGTGGTGATTTATGAAGCGGAAACCGAATTAAATGATATTCATCAACGAACGGGCATCTGCAACAGTTTCCGGACCTGTTCACGGTCGGCTTTCAGTTGGGCCGTGAGCTGCTCCAGTGAATCGAAGCGTTGCTCGGAACGGATGAAGGCGATGAACTCGATGCGCATCTGTTTGCGGTAGATGTTTTCCGAGAAGTCGAGGATATTGACTTCGATGCTCAGGTCGCTGCCGTTGTTGACGGTCGGGCGGTGTCCGATGTTCAGCATACCGGCATAACGGATGCCCTGTACATAGGTGTAGACGGCATAGACCCCTTCGGCCGGAATCAGTTTCTCGGGGCAGGCCGGCAGCAGGTTGGCGGTAGGGAAGCCCAGTTTCCGTCCCACCTTGTATCCGTCGGTCACGGTGCCGTCCAGGTAATATTCGTAGCCCAGGCAGCGGTTGGCCTCGTGTACGGCACCCTGTTTGAGCAGGCTGCGGATGTGGGACGAGCTGATGGATACTCCGTCTTCTACCAAGGCCTTGGCCCGGATGACCTCCATGCCCAGTTCCTGTCCGTACCGGCAATAGTCTTCAAAGCCTTCGCTGCGGTTGTGCCCGAAGCGGTGGTCGTAGCCGATGACAAGTACCTGGATGTGGTAATGTTCCTGTAGAAGCTGCATGAACTCCCGGGCCGACAGGTGTGACAACTCGCGGGTGAAAGGCAGCATGAAGCAATAGTCGGCATCGAGTTGGCTGATGAGATCAGTCTTTTGGTGCAGGCAGGACAGCAGTTGAGGCTGGTAGTCGGCCTGCATCACTTGGCGCGGATGCACCGGAAAGGTCACGATAGCGGCATGCAGCCCTTTCTCCGCGGCCACTTCGCATACCTGATTGATGAGGTAGCGGTGTCCGCGGTGTACGCCGTCGAAACAGCCGATTGTGGCTACACAGGGTTCTAAGGCTTCTGTCCGGTCTGTATCGGTAATGATTCTCATAAGACGGTAGCGAGTAGGGAGCGGAGGTCTTCGCCCGGTGTATAATGGACAGCCTGTATACCGACTGATTTCGCTGCTTGGCAGTTGATCGGTGAGTCGTCGATGAACAGGGTTTCGTCGGCTTTCAGACCGGCATTTTCCAGCGCGGTGAGGAAGATGGCGGGGTTCGGTTTGGCCAGTTTCATCCGGAAGGACAGGAATACCTGTTGGAAGAAATCGGAGACCTGGTATCCCCGCTTTGCGAAGGCCTGCCGGACAACGTGTTCCCAGTGGAGGTCGTTGGTGTTGCTTAACAGATACAGGCGGTAATGCCGACCGAGTTCGTGCAATAAATCCAGTTTCTCTTGAGGCAGGTGTACCAGCATGCGGTTCCACATCCGGTCGATGTCTTCGTCCGTCAGTTGGGGGTTACCGATAAGTCTGCGTACTTCTTCGCGGAACCGGGGAGTGGAGAGTTCCCCGGTTTCGTATGCCTGGAAGATACCGGCTTCGTTGGTGCCGGTTATCAGGTGACGTACCTCGGTCAGGCCCGCTTGCTCGAATGCCTGCAGACAACCTTCAATGTCGAGGTCGTACAAGACCCCGCCCAAGTCGAATATCAGGTTATGGATTGTCGGATTCATAACGCATCAATTCTTCTTTAACCGTTGGATTCCCCGCCAGATTTCACCGATCCACAGTACGATGGAAGTTCCTCCGATGATGTACAGCCATTCCATGAGCGGAAGGGGCTCGGTACGGAATACTTTCCCGCCGAAGGTGACAATCAGGAACTGTCCCACCAGGATAATCAGGGCAACGCTAAGCATACCCAAAGCATGGCTTGCATCCTTGAAAATGGAATGGTTGGTGCCGAATACACTGGCATTGAACAGGTTCCAGAACTGCAGCATCACGAAGATGGTGAAGAAGACAGTCAGGTGATGTACATCCATACCTCCCGGAAGTGTCTTGAAGTAAGCCAGAAGTCCCATCAATATGACCAGGAATCCGAGGCCTACACCCAGGATGTTGTTACGCATGGCCGGAGTGATGATGAAGTCCGTCCGTTTACGTGGCTTTTCGTTCATGACATCCATGCTCGGAGAGATGGAAGCCAAGGCCATGGCGGCAAAGGTATCCATGATGAGGTTCACCCACAGCATCTGGGTTACGGTAAGCGGCAATTCTGTTCCGAAGAACGCTCCGAGCAATACGCTGAGCAAGGCCACCACGTTGATGGTCAGCTGGAAGACGATGAATCGCTGGATGTTCTTGTACAATGAACGGCCCCACATGACGGCTGTCGCGATGCTGTGGAAGGAGTCGTCCAGCAGGGTGATGTCGCTGGCTTCCTTGGCTACCGATGTACCGGTACCCATGGACAGACCCACCTGGGCGTGGTTCAGGGCCGGCGCATCGTTCGTACCGTCACCGGTAACGGCTACCACAGCCCCTTTCTGTTGCAGAAGCTGTACCAGACGCTGCTTGTCCATCGGACGGGCACGGCTCATCACCTTCAGGTCGAGTACTCGATCCAAGGCTTCTTCGTCGCTCAAGGCGGCAAATTCTACTCCTGTGATGCGGTTACGTTCCGTATCTTCGGGTTGCCAGAGTCCGATTTGTCTGGCGATTTCGGTGGCGGTTCCCGGAGTATCGCCCGTAACGATCTTTACACCGATACCGGCTGACTGGCATTTCTTGACAGCATCCGGCACGTCCGGACGGATCGGGTCACTGATGGCGAAGATACCCTGGAAGGTCAATCCACCTTCGTTGACCAGGGTGGCGCAGTCGTCCGATTCGCCTTCGGCTATTTCCCGGTAGGCGATACCCAAGGTACGCATGGCCTTGTTCTGGTAGGCGAGGAGCTGTTCGTTATAGCGGGCAATGGTGTCTGCCGGTAGGCTACATTTGCTCATCACGATTTCCGGTGCTCCCTTTATATAAAGGATACGTTTCTGCCGGATGGGCGAATCAACCAGGGTAGCCATGTATTTCCGTTCGGTCGAGAAGGTAAGCTGATTGACGACTTTGGCCTGGGTACGTAAAGACATGTAGTCTTTTCCCTGGCCGTTCAGCCACAACAGCAAGGCGATTTCGGTAGGGTTACCTACACCCGAAGGCTTTTCTCCCGCTGCTTTCTCTTCCAGGAAAGCGGTAGAGTTCACTGCAATTCCTTCGGCTACCAGGTCTGGCTGACTGTTGTCTACCTGTGCTTCGTATACCTGCATCAGGTTCTGGGTCAATGTCCCGGTTTTATCGGTACAGATAACAGTGATGGCCCCCATGGTTTCGCAGGCGTGCATTTTCCGAACCAGATTGTTGGTTTTTAGCATGCGGCGCATATTCAGAGCCAGACTCAGGGTTACACTCATCGGCAGTCCTTCCGGTACGGCCACTACAATCAAGGTAACAGCCATCATGAAATATTTCAATACGATACGGGCAATGGCCAGCCATGAATGCCAGTCGCCGGTATATGCTCCGGAGGTGAAATAGGCATACAAATCCTTGCTGGTAAAGATGATGAAAGTCAGGGCAGCAATAGTGAATCCAGCTTTCCCGATAAGGTTTGCCAGTTTGGTGAGCTGGATATTCAGCGGAGTCTGTTCTTCGCTCTGTTCGGTTGCCTGGCGGGCCACTTTTCCGATTTCAGTGGCATCGCCCACCTTATCCACACGCATGATACCGTGTCCGTCGGTTACCGTTGTTCCTCTCATGACGGTATTCGACGGGTAAGTGGCTTCTTCGTCGAAGTGAGCTTCATCCACTGTCTTGTTGACCATCAGTTCTCCGGTCAGGCTTGATTCGTTGATTTGCAGGGAAACCGCTTCCAGCAGTGTTCCGTCGGCAGGGACTTCCTCACCCGTATTCAGAATGACGATGTCGCCCACAACGATGTCTTTCCGGGGAATTTCGTGTATCTTTCCGTTGCGGATGACCGTTACAGGAGTTTCTTCGCCCACCGCATTCAGCAGGTCGAACTTCTTGTTGGCATCGTATTCAAAATAGAAGCCGATACCGGTTGCCAGAAAGATGGCGAAGAAGATACCGATGGTTTCGGCGTATTCGTTTTCGATGATTGAGATAATCAGGGAGAAAAAGGCAGCTACCAGCAGGACACGGATAACGGGGTCCTGGAACTTTTCGAGGTAGAGTTTCCACATGGAGGGGCGTTTGGGAGGAGTCAAAAGATTGACACCATACTTTTCGCGGCTCGACAGCACTTCCTGGTCGGTCAGTCCGGTCAGTTTAGGCTCTGGATTGGTTTGTGACATATTGTTTACAATTGGTTTAAGAACTTGTGTCGCAAAAATACAACTTAAATCTTAAGAGTAAGGCGAAAAACGTTTTTTTCTTCATTTTTTTGCTGTTTTTTTTGCAGATTACAGGTAAAACCTTTACTTTTGCATCACATTTCGTTACAGGATTGTAACATCGGACTTGTAGCTCAGTTGGTTAGAGCAACAGACTCATAATCTGGAGGTCCCTGGTTCAAGCCCAGGCTGGTCCACGAAGAAAATAAGCGTTAATTGCACAAAATCAAGCAGTTAACGCTTTTCTTTTTGCCCTCTTTATGCTCCTGTGGCAATCTTAAACATACAGTTATCTGTGCCTTTCACATCATTTGTTGACTAATTGTTGACTAATTAAAAGATGTGCAAGATGCTGACTATCAAAGCAGAAATCAAGAAGCAAGAACAGAAGTTGGATGGAACGTACAATGTCAAGCTACGGTTTACCCTTGACCGGAAAGTAAAGCGTTTGTCAACGAGTTTATTTGTCACCAACAAAGACTTAACTAAAGACTTGAAAATCAAACAGACATCATCTATCAGGCAAGAAGTGGATAGCCTGATTCGCAGTTATCAGGAGAAGTGTGCCAAGCTACAAATTGAACTAAACCATTATACACTTGATGAAGTAATGGACTATTTGGACGGTGAACGTCAGAAGCAGCAAACCATTGACTTCATAAAGTTCAGTCGTGAGTGGATAGCCTCAGCTACTATTAAAGGCGCAGCCAATTACACGTCTGCCCTTAATGCCTTAATACGCTTCATTGGCAAAGAAGAATTGGACGTGAATCTGATAACCCTTGACTTCTTAGAGAACTTCAAAGCGTTTTTGAATAAAGAGCGTGAAGCAAGAACAAAGAAACTGATAGCACAAGGCAAACGTGTTCCCTCTAATCGTTCCTTGTCCCTCTATTTGGTGAGCATCAAAAAGCTATTCAATGAAGCTAAGAAGAAGTACAACAGAAAAGACAAGAATCTGATTCTGATACCCCACTCACCTTTTGAGGACTTTGCCATACCCAAGCAGGAAGCTACACGTAAGAGAGCCATATCCACAGACATCATAAAGAAGATATGGAAGCTGCCTTATAAAGACATGAAGAAAGGCTATAAAGCCACTTGCCGCTATAATTTGGCAAAAGATTGCTTTATTCTCTCATTCTGTTTAATGGGAATCAATTCAGCAGACCTTAATTATGAACAGATAAAATTCAAAAGTAGATATGCAGATGAAACAAATACCATTCTATTTTACGATGCTTACTTTGCTACTTATTTGGAGTTGTGACAACAAGCAACAATCTGTTTCCATTGGCAACCTAATAGTTGGTAAATGGAAAATAGTAGAATATGAAGGTGTCTGTGTAAATGCTCTTGATACTCTTAGCTTTTACAAGAATGGAAAGGCTGACTGCCCACCTGAAACGGGTGAATTTACCTACCACCTGATAAAGCCTGATTCGTTGATTATCTATAATAAGGGCTTTGGAGAACAGCATTTCAAGATACTCAAACTTTCCAATGACAGCCTTATAAAGCAACTTAGACGGCAAAGGATATATGCAGACAGCATAGACGAACTTGTAAGCGGAGAGATTGAGAAATATATAAGAGTGACAAACGAGTAACAAGATATACGTTTAATATAAAAACAAAAGACAAATGAAAACATTAAGAATTATGGGGTTGCTCTTTGCTCTTATTACATTGAGCATAGCTCCCACAACAAGCAATGCGCAAACTTATAAAGGCTCTATTGAGGGTGGCAGAACACTGCATACCGATGATATGGGACTGTTTAGTACCACTGATATTTACACAACACATGGTTTTCAATTTAACCCACACCTTTATGTGGGTGCAGGTGCTGGAATACGTTTAGGAGATAGCTATACTGCCATTCCCATATATGCAGATGTTAACTACACCATGTTAAAGAAGAAAGTTTCTCCCTTCATAGATGCAAAAATCGGATATAGCCTACTTGATGCGTCAGGCTTTTATATGAATCCGGGAGTGGGTGTTAATTGGAACTTCTATAAAGGATTATCTGTGTTTCTAAAAGTTGGATATACCTACAATGCCAACCCTTGTGATGATTGGATAAAGCCAAATGAAATGGGATGGGTGTCAGAACAAAATAAAACGGATATTTACTCTCATGGTGTGTCTGTTTCTATTGGCTTCGGCTTCTAAAAAACTTGATAAGAAGAAATGGCATTTATTCAATATGGATGCCGTTTCTTTTTAGCTGGTACTTTTTTGAACGGAATCCAATTTATAAGGAGGAGTAGAAAATAGTCCTCTTGCTAAAAATCATACTTGAAAGGCATTTATCAGTGGCTTATTGTACTATAATTCAACAATATTCACTACCTTTGCTCAAAACAAATCATAGACTATTATGTGCGAATATGCAGAAATAGAAAACATTCAACTCTCCAATGGAAAGACCGTCAAGGAAGTGAATGAGAATGTCCGCAAGGAAGTGGAACACATTTACTTGGAGGGCTGGGCAAAAGGCATTTCTATTCCATTTTGGGATAAGCAAGGCAACTTCTATTTGGCTAATCCTGACGGTAGTGAAGATTTGGTAGAGTTCAACCGTAAGGAAAGAAGCTACAAGGTTATTTCAAGAGTTGCAGACAAGGGGAAAGGCAGATACGCTTACCTGTTAAACAAATAGGAATGGAAACACGTCCTGAATTTACAGTAATAGCAGGTGCAAACGGAGCTGGTAAGAGCCGTTTGTCTCCTTATTATTTGCATTGCAAATCTTTTGATGGTGATTTGCTTGCACTCAATCTGCGTAAGGAACATCCTGATTGGATAGAACGCTGGATAAGTGGTACAGTAGCAAGCGAATTGCAGAAGCAAAAAGATGAAGCCATTGCACAGCATAAAGACTTCGCTTTTGAAACAAACTTCTCCAACGACCTTATTTTGAACATGATTGGGGAGTTCAAGGAAGCCGGATATAAAATCTCGCTTTTATATTTTGGTTTAGGGTCTTTGGAGGAAAGCACAACAAGGGTGATGCAAAGAAAGTTGTTTGGAGGACACGATGTTGCGAATGAAATCATAGAATACAACTTCTATGAGGGAATCAAGCGTGTACAAGAAAATCTGCATCTTTTTGACAATATCACATTTGTAGACGGGAACTCCAATTATGGAGAAATAGTGGCAATCTATATCAAGAAATCAGCTAAACACGAAATCACTAATCAGAGCTACGAATGGTTTAACCGTTTCTTTGCAGAAGCATTTGATAAACTAAAATAAAGGTAGTTTTGTCTATGGATAAAGAGCAAGCTATAAAATTGGCACAACGCTATAAAGCGGCAGTCGCAGAACGGTTGCCTTTAAAGGCTCTTTACCTTTATGGTTCATACAGCAAAGGCAACCATACAGAAGACAGCGACATTGATATTGCTGTTGTGGTAGAACGTATGAGCGATGATTATTTTGAAGATACTCCTTTATTGTGGAAGCTGAAACGTAAGATAAGCAATCTTATAGAACCTGTTCTACTTACAGAAGACACCAATAATCCTCTATATGCGGATATTCTCAAAACAGGAATACTGATATAAAGACGAAATTCACTCATTGGAATAAATATCCTATCAATAAACTTATTCTATCTTGATATAGAGGAAAAATAAATGTAGCCACCAAACAATAAGCCATAATCATTGTATAAACCTGCAAGAATACCTATCTTTGCATTAAGAACGAATGTTGACTGATTGTTGACTAATTCATTCCGAATAGAGTTCATTAACCTGTTAGCAATGATGTGCAAAGGACTTGTAGCTCAGTTGGTTAGAGCAACAGACTCATAATCTGGAGGTCCCTGGTTCAAGCCCAGGCTGGTCCACGAAGGGTATAAGCGTTAATTGCACGAAAACAGGCAGTTAGCGCTTTTCTTTTTGGCTTTTTATGACTTCTGCTATTGCTCTTGCAAGTAGTTTATATATTCCAGGCACAGCATTTGTTGACTAATTAAATTAGAACGTAAAATGCTGACTATCAAATCGGAAATTAAGGAACAAAAGTTGGATGGAACTTACAATGTCAAATTCTTTCTTTCAATTTTCTTAAAAGGGGTTGTAGGGTATGCTGAAAATTAGACATGGAAAACATGGAGAACCTTTTTTGAAGATACTCCGTTTTATAGGGAGTATTCAGAAAAAGTTCTTATAAATAGCATGATAATAGCATATTTTACTATCTTTGCATTATAAGCAAGTTCGTTTATGAAGCTGATAAAAAACAACATACAGAAGATTTTCGCTTTGTGCAAGAAGTACAAGAAATAGAAAGTATCAATAAACATCCGTTCGTTTCAATCAAGACATCCGTTCGTTTTAATCAAGATGTGCGTTCGTTTCAATCAAAACGTGAGTACGTTTTTTAGGATAAAAAATCCCGGTTCCTGAAGTTAGGTGGGAACCGGGATTCTGAATGTTTATCAGTTAGTAAAGATATTGTCAGAAGATGTAAGCCAGTGAAACCTGCCAGGAGTTCTTGCGGATATTGGCTTCGAAATTTTCATCTCCGATATTAGCCAGTTTGCTGGCTCCAATGTTGTAGTTGACTCCAATCTGCAGGTGCTGGATAAGTTTCAGACCGGCACCTACGTTTACGCTGACCGCGCATTTCTTGGCTTCTATATTATCCCACAGTTTATCATCCAGATTAAAACCGAATTGCGGACCGGCTGCCAGATATACACCCAGAGTACTTCCCAGTCCGATGGTCCACTTCAGGTTGATGGGGACTTCAATGGATTTCAAGGTCTCTGTTTCTGATTCCAGTCCGTCTTTACTTTCGGCTTTCAGACCTGACTGCGCATACAAGGCTGCCGCGTCAATTCCGATTCCAAGTACAGGAACGGTGAATTCCATCATCGGACCGATAAAGAAACCGGTGCGGTTATCTCCTTTGAACATATCGGTAGAACAGCTTAGCTTGGATACGTCCAGACCGCCCTTTACACCGAAATGTATTTGAGCCTGCGCCGGTATAGCCAGCCAACAGCAGACTACCAGCAATAAAGTTGATAATACTTTTTTCATTGTTTTCTAGTTTTAGTTATCGGGACAAAAATAATCATTTCTTTGAATGAAACTATCAGTAAAGCCCAAAAAAGAGGTTAAAAGGTTGATTTGTAGGTGAAAATAAAGTCTGGCTACCCGATAGCCCTTTAAAAGCCCTGTTTTTTTGAATTGTTTTCTACTTGATTCCGGCATATTGAACGAACTATTTCCGCTTGTTTTTGTCTGTTTGATGGGAGTTACCGGCTGTTCGGAAAAATATTTAGGGGGTTCCAGATGGATATAGTATTGTCCTGATTTAAAGGTATACCATGAATTTTGCGAAGTTTGTATATCGTGTCATGTATCGGTATATAGCCGGTATTGAATTTTGGTTATTTATCCTAAAACAATGAATGTATGAAGAAAAAGAAAAACCTGATGGATTTCATGAAGCGGGTCATTACCGGTTTCATGAAGGAAGGACGTCCGGGTACGGCTCATGTGTACCAGAGTACCTATAACCGCGTTCTTGATTTTATGGGAGGCCGTCCGTTGCCGTTTGCGGAACTGACTCCCTCGTGGCTGAAAGCTTTCCAGAATTATCTGCTGTCCAGACAGCTTCAGTGGAACAGCATTTCTACGTATATGCGGATGCTCCGTGCTGTCTATTTCCGGGCGGTAGACGAGGGGCTGGCTCCGGCACGGTTCCGCCTGTTTCATGGCGTATATACCGGTACACGGGTAACGGTGAAGCGGGCAATCGATGCCGGACTCTTACGTCGTCTGCAGAAACCGCTGCCGGAACATACCGGACTGGAGAAGGCAAGAAAGCTTTTCCTGCTGTTGTTTATGTTGCGGGGAATTCCGTTTGTAGACATTGCCTATTTGCGCCGGTGTGACCTGGAGGGGGATATCCTGACCTACCGTCGTCGGAAGACAGGCGCGTGGCTCACGGTACGCATAGAGCCGGAAGCCAGGAAGCTGATTCGTGCATTGCAGAGTACCGATGAGGAATCTCCTTATCTTTTCTCCTTTATCCGTCATCCGGGTACCGGTGAGTACCGGCAATACCAGCATGCCTTGCGGAAATTTAACCGGCATCTGAAGAAACTTTCCGGTCTGCTGGGACAGAAAATAGCGCTGAGCAGTTACAGTGCCCGCCACAGTTGGGCTACCCTTGCCAATTTCTGTGACTATCAGCAGGAGCTGATATCGAATGCCATGGGGCACTCTTCGGTAAAAGTAACGGAAACTTACTTCCAGCGACATACCGACGACCGTATTCATGCCATGAACCGGGGAGTACTTTCGTATGTGTTTAGGAATGGATAAATATAATAATCTGTATATGAGGAGATTATGATTAATCCTTCTTGAAAGGATGATACTGTTACTTTGTAGGTAACGGAAAAGACAGACTAAACTATTCAGACATAAGGAAAAAAAGGACAAGAAAGCGCTTCTGCCTTGAATCGGCAGACTAATCCATGCTCCTTTATTCACACTGGCAGGAAGGAACAGCATAAACATCTGTTCACATTTCGGTTGTCGGTAGGATAACTGTTTGATTTTGAAAATGTATTATTAGACAAACTTCTCTATTTTTTGATAATTTTTTCTTTAAAGTTATTGATAATTAAATCGTTTTTTACTAATTTTGCTTCATTAAATCAATTCCGTTACCTACAAAGTAATGGAAGTGGGGGAAATACAGAATACAGATTGAAAAACATACATTCTTACTAAAACATACGGGACATGAGAAAGATCTTTTGCGTACTTTTTCTGTTGGTAGGTGTTTCTTTATCGGCATAGGACATAGCAGTCAAGACCAATCTGCTCTATGATGCTTCTACTACCATCAATTTAGGGACAGAAATCGGTCTGTCACCCAAGTGGACATTGGATTTGTCGGCCAATTATAACGGTTGGACCTTCAGTGAGAACAAGAAATGGAAACACTGGATGGCGCAACCGGAGGCCCGTTATTGGCTGTGCGAGAAGTTCAACGGTCATTTCGTAGGTGCCCATCTGCTGGGCGGGCAGTATAACTGGGGTGGTATCAAACTGCCGTTCGGGCTGTTCGATGACCTGGAGAAACACCGCTACGAAGGTTGGTATGCCGGCGGTGGCTTGGTATACGGCTATCAATGGTTGTTGGGCAAACGTTGGAGCATCGAGGCTGCCATCGGTGTAGGTTATGTCCGTGCCCATTATGATAAATATGAATGCGTACATTGCGGTGAATGGCTGGGTTCCGGAAACAGGAACTATTTTGGGGTGACCAAAGCCGCCGTTTCCTTGATATACATTATTAAATAAGGAGGAAGGATATGAAAAAGACGATACTACTCGCAGGTTGGTTGTTGGCAGCATGTCCGGCAGCCTTCGCACAGACCCATTACCTGGAAAACCTGAAGCTGGAGAATCAGCAGGTCAGCAAGACCGGAAGCCGTGTGACGGTCAGTGCCGATATTGTCCTCGATGAAATGGAACTGAACCGCCAGCAATCGTTACGTCTGGTTCCGGTCCTTGTTTCGGCGGACGGAATGCGGCAGCAGGAACTGACTCCTGTCCTGATAGAGGGGAAGGTGCGCAGCAAAGTGACTGCCCGCAGGCAGGCATTGGGGGAAATGCCGGAAGGGGAAAGTACGCTACGGCTGAAGCGTAAAAAACGGTGAGGAACAGACCGTAGCCTACCAGGCAGAGACCTCTTTTGCCCCGTGGATGGTGAACGGCCGTTTGGAAGTGCGTGGCTACGTCACCGGCTGTGCCGCCTGTAGCGAGGGCGACGAAGTGATGGCGGCAGGCAGTATACTGCCCTACAGCGAACCGACGTTCACCATGGCACCGGCCATGCAGCCTGCCGAAGAGGAAGTGAAGCGCCGTGCCGAGAACAAGAGCGCCCGCCTGGAATACCGTCGCGACAGCTATGCCGTGCTTCCTGAATACCGCACCAACCGTGCCGAACTGGACAGCGTGCAGCGTTCGTTTGCCCTGCTGAAAGACAATCCGAACCTGACGGTGACAGCCATCTACATCACCGGCTATGCGTCGCCCGAAGGATCGATGGCTTATAACGAGAAGCTGTCGCAACGCCGTGCGCAGACCTTTGCCGACTACGTGCGGAAACGCAACAGAGACCTGCCGGAGGACCTGTGGCATGTAGCCTGGAAGGGTGAGGACTGGGACGGTTTTGTGGCGCAGGTGGAGCAAGCCGAGGGTTGGCCGGCCCGTGCGAAGGTGCAGGAAGCCATTGCCCAGTGTAATGATAACATCGATGCCTGCGAGTGGAAGATCCGTCAGCAGCTTTCTGCCGACGACTACCGCTACCTGATTGACGAACTCTATGCCCCGCTGCGCCGCAACGACTACCGCATCGAGTACACCGTCCGCAACTTCACGCCCGAGGAGGCTCGCCAGATGCTGGAGGTTCGTCCCGACCTGTTGAGCGCGGCGGAAATGCAGCGCGTAGCCGACAGTTACGGTCGAGACACCGACGGTTACCGCAAGGCGCTCGACACCGCCCTGCGTACCTATCCTGATAACGTAGCCTTGCGCTACAACGCCGCTCTGGCTGCGGTGAATGCCGGACGCTACACCGAAGCCATCACCCTGCTGAAAGATACACAGGACGGCGCTTCGCTTAACTTACTAGGCGTGGCCCACTACAAGAGCGGTGACAAGCGTCAGGCCGAACAGGCTTTCCGCCGGGCCGTACAGGCAGGATATGCACCGGCAGAAGAAAGTGCCGCCAAAGTAAAGGAGGCGTTGGAACTGTTGGGGAAATAATTCATAGAAGATGCACTTAAAAAACATATTATTCATTTAATCTATTACAAGTATGAAACTGAACAAGTTATTTTTACTGGCAGCCATGGGACTAGGTCTCTTTGCTTGCAACAACAATGATTTAGTGGAAGGTAGTGCTCCGAATGGAACACAGGAAGAAGGAACTACGTATGTGGGATTTTCATTGAAATTCAATGATCCGAATACCCGTGCCACAACAACGGAAGATGGTACACCCGTTGAACAGAAAATCAATACAGCTTATGTAATGATGGCAGATGCCAGTGGTAATGTTGAAGAAATCATTTCAACATCAGAGAAGGGAACTGGTACAAGCAATACAAATACCGATTATTATGTCATCCAGACGACTCCCGGTGTACATTATTTCTATGCGGTGGTAAATCCGGATATCGCTCCTACTATGGAAGGTGACGGTGCTACAGCGAAAACAATAAGTGGGTATTTCAATACTGGTGTAGCACTAACGGTAGCTGATATTGCTTCGACTACAGGTAACGGTAATTTTATGATGGCGAGTCATGAAGTATTACTTGCTAATGTAGATGATGGTGTAACAAAAGATGAAGCGCTGAAGGGTACAAAGAATTGCTTTGCTATTCAGGTGGAACGTGCAACAGCTAAAGTTACGATGACTTGCGAAAATACAACACTGACAAGTGCAACTAACAATGGTTCAGACGGCACAATTACCACTCCTAAATTTACCCTGAAGGGGGGGGCTACTAAGTCTACCCGTATGGCGCAGAATCCATTTACTGATATTACGGGAAATGCCTGGACTTATACAAGTATAGAAACGCCCGTTTATGTAAAGCAAGAAGCCGATGCTGATGATGATAATATTCATCGTAAGGCTACTCCTGTTTATTGTCTGGAAAATATCAATACTGCATACAAGCAGAGCAATACCACTTATCTCAATTTGTATACAAAGTTTGTTCCCGCAAAAGTAGTAAACTGTGATTCTCAGGAAACAGTTGGAGCTTTGAAAGATAATCCGAATGCAGCAAGTTCTACAGCAGTTTCTTTCTATGTCGTAAAAACAGGAAGCTTAGCCGGAAATTATATTTTGAAGTCTGAATTGGACACTTTCCAAGGTGGTGATGATACCAAATTCCCGAATGGAGTAGAATCTATTTCAGCTGAATACGTAGAGGGTACATGCTGGTTCGGTCCGATCTGGATTGGTCAGACAAATGCGGCTGACCAGAACGGTCCTGTGGTTCGCAATACATGGTACAACCTGAAGATTACAGGTATTGCTTTACCGGGTGATCCTCAGGAACCGCAACCCGATCCAGATCAACCGCTTGTTCCTCCAACGAATGTAGCTATTTCATTGTCTGTAATGCCTTGGAATTTCATCGATCGAGGAATTGATCTTCAATAATCCCTAACCACCTGCAGGTAGCCGGACTTCAGATCCGGCCACTTGCAGGTTATATCACCAAACTCTTTAATTTATAAAAGAAAGAAACAATGAACAAGACACATCAGCTATTCCTATTATTCCTCGGACTGCTGCTATCGGCAGGCTGCTTGTCCGGGTGTATCAAGGACGACCTGTCGGACTGTCCTATCAATGTGGATCCGGATCCCGATCCAGACCCTGATCCCGATCCAGACCCGACCACCGGAACCCTCCGTCTGGCCTTGACTTATACCATGCACAATACACAGGAAGACGACGGTACATATGTGGACCTCTTCAGTCAGCAGGTACGCAAGGTCGATGTGTTCGTGTTCGACGAGGCCGGCCATTTCCTGCAGCAGATTACCGAAGAGGCTGCCCCAAAATTTGCCGAAAACTATACCAAAGAGATTGAATTGCCCGGAGGCAATTACCAGTTTGTGGTGTGGGGAAACCATTACGAGGACGAAACCGACCACAACTACGATGACGAAGCCGACCTTCTGAACGAAGGACGCATGACGCTGACCCAGACCGCTCGAACCACCGAGATTGAGATGCTTACCGACTCCCTGTTCCACGGCTGTACGCCGCAGCAGGTCACCGTGGTCAACGGCGAAGACCAGGTTGTTCCCATCGACCTGATGAAAAACCGCAACGACGTACGTGTCGTGGTACGTTGGCGCGAGAAAGGCATGACGGAAGGGTATTGCACCCGTCCCGAACATGCGCAAGGCATTACCGCTACCCTGATAGACAACAATACAACGCACGACTTCCTGAACAACATTGTAGACAAACAGGAAGTTATTTACCAACCGGGCCGTTTCCCCGACTGGTACAATCCTTACTTCCACGGCAAGATGGAAGTCTATCCCACCGAACAGGAACATGTTTACGTGGCCGATTTCTCCGAACTGCGTCTGATGAAGAATAACGCCGACGCACGTCTCGTGATACGCAACAGTGAAGGTACCACGGTTTACGACCGTGCCCTGACCGGTCCGAACGGACTCATCACCCTTCTGGAAGAATATCAGACCCAGGAAGCTCTCGACCGCGAGGACCGTTACCTCATCGAACTCCTCTTTGAGTGCGAGCATGAGGATGAACCGGACGAACCGGATGGTCCCGGCACTGACGAACCGGATGACCCGGGCACTGACGAACCGGATGGACCGGGAACAGACCCTACACCGGTTCCGGAAGACCCATGGTCGGCCATTACCATCGTTGTCAATGGCTGGACCCTGATTGACAAAGACATTGAATTATAAGCGAAATTGTTTATACTAAATACCAAGGAATTATGATAAACAAGCATTCTATATATAATTGGCTGTTCTTCCCGCTGCTTGCCTCCCTGCTGGCAGGCAGCGCCGCCAGCTGCATCAACGATCCGGCGATGGAGGAAGACACCTCCGGTAAATCTACGCTTTCCATTATGGTGCGTGGGGTGACAACAGATCCTGCTGACGGCTATGATGAGTATATCCAGACCTTACGTATCGTTGGTTTCGATGCAAGTGGAAAAGTAGTATGCAACCAGCTTTTTGACCATGATGTAAATACTGCGAATATACCCGATTTCATCATTCAGGGAACAGGCGAGGATACAAAAATAAATATTATCCAAACTTTGAAAGAAGCATTCCAAGGCGGTACATGTAATTTCTATTTTATCGCAAATGAGAACGGTTATACCGTGTATAATACACAGTCAAGTACTCAATCATTGAGCAATTTTTTGGATGAAGTATCGTTGGATGGGTTGAAGAGTTGTATCATTGCCTATGACGGAAAAGAGCCGGGGGCAACGAATCAACGTTCTATTTTGATGACGACATCCGTGACTTCGGCACTTAAGCCAGGTGATAACACCATAAACGATATAGAGTTGGTACGTTGCTTCGCAAAAGTACAACTGAAAGTAACAAACCAATCGTCTGATAATATTACATTAAGTAATGCTACCTTAACAGGTAAGTATCCTGATTCATTCCATTTATTAAATGAGGGGAATTATATGGCTAATGTATCTACCGAATTTTCTACCTTATTACAGACAGGTAATATCACCATTTCAGCTGGAAATACAGTCGAAGTTGGGGAATTATATTTCCCGGAATGGTTAAGTCAAACGGATGTCAATTTGAAATACTCATTCAACTTAAGTGATGGAATTTCCAATAAAACATATGAATTCCCTGCCGTGGATAATAATATCACCCGCAATACATGCTATATTACGACAGCCACATTCGCTGGATGGGAGTCTGTCAGCATAAGATTAGATGTAGATCCATGGGAGGTCGTTTCCAGCGAAATCCACTGGAATACCACTCCTCAATTTGCTTTGAACGTAAATAAAAGTGCTGTAGGTACTGACGAAAAAAAATATTATCCCATAACCTATACAGCCACCAATGACCCGAATGATACAAATGATCTGGTGTTTATGTTCAGTATCACAGAACCTTTAGGTTCCGCATGGGTCTTTTCTTTGAGTAACGGTTCTGACTTCTATTTTGTAGATCCAGATGATGCGGATAACTACAAATATGTACCCAACGGCATTGTGGGGACTGACAGTAAAAATTTGACAATCCGTTTGCGTGCCAAGAATTCTTATAATGCCGATACTCCGCAAGAAACGATGTTGGCTGTGAAATATCAGATGGCAGACGGAACTTGGAACCGTCTGATTATTGATGCGGAGCAGGCAACAGGTAATTCAAGAGACGTATTTCTAATCAGGCAGATTCCTGCCAATTGACGGTTGAAAAAAGGAGGGAATAAAAAATGAATAAAATAGTAAGATTACTGGGAATAAGTTGGTGTTTCATTTGTCTGCTTGGGATTATGGCGTGTACGACGGATAATGAAACGTGGAATGATTCGGATAATGGAGAATATCTGAGCCTTTGTCTGCAGGTTAGTGGTGAAAGTAAAGCTACTGTCAGAGCAACAGAAGCAGGCGAAGAAGCACAAAATGAAAATATGGTAACGACCGCCGATGTCTTCATCTTCGAAGATGGAGGCAATACGCTTGTGCATTATCAACGTCTATCCAATAATAATAGCGGATCGACTTTGGCCGGTTCTGAACAACCGCTGTCCCTTAGGAAAAAAGATGTGAAAGGTAAAACACTTGACATATATGTAATAGCCAATTATCCGAATGTAGATTTAAAAAGTATCTCAACATTGAATGAGTTAAAGGCTAAAACATTCGAGAAAGTTTTTACCTGCAATCAAACTTCTAATAATAAGGAAGATTTTTTCCTTATGGATGGGAAAGCTTTGAACGTAACTGATCTTGATACCTCCACTCCAACGATTACCTTGAAGCGTGCGGCTGCAAAGATACGGATAAAAATTGAAGCAGGAATTGACAAAATTAGTTATACAAGCGTGGATGGAAAGACATACGATGATGCAACAATCGCTATCTCATCGACAGCCAATCTTTCTAAAAAAATTGTCAATTATACGTCAGCGACATTTTTATTAGCCGATGCCGGTCTGTTGGATGCAGAAGAACGTTCGTTTAAGTCCAGTAATAAGTATGTGGAATTTGCGGATAATACAGCTCTTCTATATTCCTATGCCAATAGCTGGAACTCGGACGATTCAGCAACGGGATCGGAATTACAGCCTGAAACCTATGTATTGTTGAATATTCCGGTTGTTGTCACATATACGGATGATAATAATCAGGAGGTAAAGAAAACTATATATCCAAACTATTACCGGGTTCCTTTAGGTGACAGAAACGGAGGCAGCCTGGAGCGTAACCATTTATATGATATCAAAGCAGTCGTAAATGCGTTAGGTTCCGGTGTAGAGAATGAACCTGTAACATTGGATTCTTGGCTAGAAGTACAGAATTGGGGAGAAGAAACTATCGATGTCGGAAGTGACAATGCCGATTATCTGGAAGTCAACAAGACGGAATTGGTATTAAACAATATAGAGGAAGATAATTCCATCGAATTCTTTTCTTCCAGCCCTATAACGGAAGTTAAAGTTTCTAATGTAACCTACACCGATAAATATGGCGTTACAAAAACAATCACAGAAGGAGGTACAGATTATCCAGACGGAACCTATTATCCTACTGTAGACAAACCGACTACATTGACAGGAGCACTCCAATTGCATAGCAAGAAGTTAATCAATGTCCCTAAATTCTTTACAATAACGATTACGAATGAAAGTAAGTTGAGTAAAACGATTAAAGTAACTCAGTATCCGCTGGAATATATTACGTCGACCCAAGGGTGGTATTCCACAAGAGATGACTTGGCATCATGGGAAGAATATAAAAACGATGGCGCAACTGTATATAATATTTCCACAGGTAAAGATGACGATAGAGTTGTTTATTTTAATTTCGGCGCAAAGGTCGTAGATAAAACCGATAATGAAGGTAAAAGCATAATTTACAAGTATAATTACAATAGTAATCAAAAAAGAGAATTAGGGAGTCTACAGAAAGCATCTGATAATGCCCGTATCTACCATGTGCAAATCACAGCCGCGTCTTCTGTATATAGAATAGGATATCCTCAAATGGATGAGAATGGTTATACAGCAGAAGGAGACGACAATGCAAAGCTGGTATCCCCCTCATTTATGATTGCATCGCAATTAGGTACTACTGATAAAACGGGGCCAGAAGGAACCAACAATGCAAATATAGAAAAAGAAGTCAAAGAACATTGTAAAAAATATATTGAAGTGGAAGGCTCTTTTACAAATAAAGTTGTTTATAATGACTGGCGTTTACCGACTCCAGCTGAGTTGGATATCATAGCTAAATTCCAAAAAGAAGATAATTCAGCAGTAAACGAAATATTGGTATCTAAAGAATATTGGTCCTCAAATGGTAAGCACCAAGTAAGGGATGATCCAAATGCATCTGAAGGAACCAGAATTCGTTGTGTGAGAGATGTAAAACCTGAACAATAATAAATTTCTTGGATATGAAACGATTCTATTTTTTATTATATATTCTTTGCGGACTTTTTATGGTCACCACATCGTGTGTCGACGACATGGAACAAAACCATGTTTCAAGTTCCGATATTGTAAAACTGAATTTCTGCACCGTAATACCTGATGTGGTAGAAGTAAATACCCGTAGTGTAGACCAAGACGGCTGGGGAATACAGAGTTTGTGGGTTTTCTGCTTTGACGCAAGCGGGAATTATATCGGACGAAGCCTGGCTACCATGCAGGGAGACGTTCAGGATGCAACAAGAGAATTCAGTGTAGAGGTTTCCAATCAGACCTGTACGGTCCATCTGTTGGGTAACCAGTATTTGGACGATTTTCAGGATGCCCAATATATAGGAGTACACGAAAATACGGTAATGACCGGTCTGGTGTCTACTTCGAATAAAATCACTTACTGGGGAAGGGTAACAGCTGGAAGTAACGAGGCATTGAAAACGGCATTTACTACGGCAACACAATCGTCTCCTATTCCCATGTACCGGAATCAGGCATGGATTTCTTATCAGTACGCAGAGGGAATAACAGACAATATAGCAGGATATGCCATCTGCAACGTATATGCCAATGGCACTTCTGTACCATTCAATTCTGCAACGCAACAGTTTGACTGGTCGACAAACTCCCCTTTTATCACGACTCCGGCTACCCGTCTGAAAGCAACTGATCCTGAGGATGTAGACACGGAAGCACATAAATTCATCTTTGAAACGCCTAATACAGGAGAGGATGAAATCTATCTGATATTCAAAGATAATGGCGGTAAATACTACAAGGTAAGTGTTTGCGATGAAAACAAAGATCCTTTGCCTATTTACCGTAACTACCATTATATCATAAACTTTACCGAACAACCTAATGAACAATATGGAGCTGATACATTCGAAGCTGCCAAACAATTGGCTCCGCTGAACAACACATGGGTGGCCATCGAGGCTTCCATTCCTTCGATAGGAAATGACCAGGTTGGCAGATTGACCGTAGAAGAAACATCAGTAATTTATACCGCAGGAGGAGAACAGACATTAAACTATACATATACTGCCGGCACTTCATCTTCCGGTCAGACACCGGTAATTACATGGGAATCAAATGACGGTGTGGCAGCGGAAACATTCACAAACAACTATGATGCTCAAACAGGAAAAGGTTCCATAACCATTCAAGTCAACCAAGCTGAAGAAGGCGAGGTATTGCGTGGTGAATTGCAGATAAAGGTAGGAGCACTGGTGCGCTATATCAAGATTTATAGCATTGTTAACTATTCTTTCCTTCCCACTTGGTGTACTACTGGAGTATATAATGGGGCATCCGAGCAGGATGTTGCTTTCATATTCACCATTCCCGATACTTATCCCGAAGAACTGTTGCCAGTACGATGCCTGATAACGACAACGTTACTTCATAGCAATGGAGTAGTGCCACTTTCGGTCATCATGGCCGGTGACGAGAACTTCGGGGCAGAACAAGATGAAAGAGGTAATACAATCGATTATAAATACGTGTATGAGGCGGAGGAAACAGGTACGCACCGCATCTATTTCCATACCAATTATGCTGTTACGGAAACAGAAGGTTCTATCATGCTGGAAGCGGAAAACTTCACAACCCGAACCACTACATTTACTTTTTCTGAAAATACAGGGCATCAAATGAAAATAGCGAATGCACGAATTTATACAGGTAGTACAGGAGCTACGGAAGCTACGGATGTATATTATCAGATTGTTCCACGCAAAAAGAATGAGGAAATAACATTCAATTTGCGTTATGACAATAATCAGAATTTGCCTGCAGGAGTCAATATTCGTGTATTTACAGAAAATCTGGAACCTAAAGATAAAACAGGTTTTACACAAGGAACATCTGATATGGGAGCCGGAAGTTATTGGCAATATACTACAACAGAGGGAGAGGATAATTTAGTTTTCATCATAACAAAAGCTGAATGTGACGAGACAATTCGTTTCTCTACTCCTTACGAGTCGGAAGGAGATGCACTTTATAAATCATGTGTGCTGGAGCTTTCAAGTTATCGTGCATGGGATTTTAATCCGAATGTCAATCCTGTCGCTTATGGAACAGGGCAAATTGTTAACTTGTCTTTTGATGTAAAGGCATTCACCAGTTCGGTTGAAACGGATGAAGTATCGGTAGATCCAGGTGAGGGCTTTTATTGTTACATCAAGACCGACAATCTGGTACCAGCTGCATCCGAGACACGTCTGGAAACATTTGAAGATGGATATAAATATCTGGTATCAAATTCAGATAAAGATGCTAACGGACGTATAACCTTACAATTCGAGACAACCAAGATTGTATCGGCCGAAACCATCGGTATCTATACAGACCGGGACATCATTGATTTTAATGATGCTGAAGTCAAATTGACCAATACACCTCTAACCGGAAGTATTACGTATGCTGGCCAATCTGTTCCTCAAAACGCGTTTGTGACGATGGAACGTAAGGATGGTACCCGCATAGGAGTGGTAACAATAACAGCAAACGGGCAATACAGCATCACACTTCGGGGAGAATATACCTTCGGATGGGACGAAACGATTTACATTAAATATACGGCAACTGATAATAAATCGTATGAAGCATCAACAACATTGGCGACTTTGTCAACTTCTCAACAAATTGCGTTGACCGCAACAGAGTAATTGAAAAAGTGGTGAAAAGATGGAACGTTTGAAGATTTTAGTTATTGGGACCCTGATGTTCACCTTTGGAGGAATCATGTCATGCGGTAATGTAGATCATAGCAGGGAAAATGGGCAAGAGATGATGAAACAAGATACAACAGTGATGCAGATTCTGTTTCCTTTTCCTGCCATCCCGGAAGTCTTGACTTCCCCAAAGGACCGCAAGTCTTACCTGCTCACCCATTACTGGGAGCAGTTCGACTTTGCTGACACCACGCTGGTGAACAACCGCGACGTCACCGAGCAGGGCTTCGTGAACTTCATCGCCCTGTTGGCGGATGGTGCGACACCGGAGGATCTGATGCGTGAAAGTCTGGAGAACTGGTGTACGGGCTTTGTCGGGCAGGCACATGCCCGCAAAGTATTAACCCAAACGGCGGACGATTACCTGTACAACCCCAACTCGCCTTTTTACAACGAAGCGCTCTACGGGATGTATCTGGAGACGCTGCTGAAGGCGTTACCCGCCGGTGATGCCATGCGCTCGTCATACGACTTCAAGTTGAAATTGCTGAAGCGGAACAATGTGGGCGACCGGGCTACGGACTTTGCCTATTATCTGCCGGACGGCATGCGGCGTACGCTGGCCGCCACACCGGTGAAGGGCGACCGCCTGTTGTTGGTGTTCTACGACCCGGAGTGTGAGTCGTGCCACGCGGTGTTGGGACAGATGGCTGCCGACAGAGGCTTGGCCGAGGCTGTAAAAGCAGGAAAATTGAGTGTGCTGGCCGTTTATACCGAAGGGAACGAGGCGGCGTGGCGCAAAGCCTTGCCTGACTTGCCCGAAGGCTGGATGATGGGTACCGACCATGAAGCAGTGAAGACGGGAGCGCTGTATGACCTGAAAGCGATGCCGTCGCTCTACCTGCTGGACGGAAAGAAAACGGTGCTGCTGAAAGACGCGGCCTATGAAAAGATACGTGCAACGCTAGCGCTTTAAAAAACAGGAACCTGATATTTCGGAACTTATGCAAGAACCTCGTTTGTCAATAGAAGACCTTACCCAACTTTCCGCCAGGGAGCGTTCCCGTATCCGTCAGCGGTATGCCCTGCACCGCCGGTACGAAACGGCGGTGGCTCTCTATGCCGATACGAATACTTCCATCCGTAGCATTGCTGCGGAATGCGGGGAGAGCGAGCATGCGTTGCGGGCCTACCTGCGGCGTTACTGGCGGGAGCTGATGCTGCGCAGGTACGGTATAGAGACAGAAGGGAAGGATGCGCAGGAGGTTCCTTTCTATACGGCGGACGGGCAGAGCTGTCTGGCACACCGGAAGTATAAAGAGGCGGTACAGGCATGCGATTCCATCCGGTACATCGACCTGAACGTATCGCAGGTGGCCCGGAAATTCGGGGTGAACGCTACGGCTTTGGCCAATTTTATGCGGGTGCATTATTCCGAAGTGCTGAAACGTCGGGAGGAGTACCGCATCAGACTGGGTATCAGTGATAATATCCGGCGGGGAGTGCGTCCGGACTGTCGGGAACAGTATGCCGCGGCGGTGGAACTGTATCGTACTACGGATATGAGTGTGAAAGCTGTGGCGGAACAATGCAAGGTATCAGAAGGCGGTTTTTTGCAACACTTGCGGTTCTACCATCAGCCTTTGCTGAAGGAGAAGAAGGAAACCCGCCGGCAGGCCAAGCTGGCCGGCAAGAAGAAGCGGGGAGCGTTGTTGGGAAATGGCCGGAAGTATGAACCTTTACCTGCTACAGTACAGAAATATGCTGAAGCGTTGGCCATGTTCCGTGATACAGCTCTTACGATGAAGGAAATCGTACGGCGGACGGGGGTACCGGCAGAAGGATTCCGGTTCTATTTGCACAAATGGCACCGTGCGCTGGTCCTGGAGCGTTCGGGTATCGTTGCAGCCGAGGATGCGGAACTGAACATTGCCCGTTCGCGTCAGCGTATGAAGACAGTGGCGGCCAAATATGCTGAGGCTATCGAGAGTCTGCGGCAGCACCCGCGTCCGGTTTCGTATGTGGCTAGAGAATTCGGTCATCATCCGGAGGTGTTCCGGAGTTATTTACGCAAGCATGAACCGGAACTGGCCGCCAGTTTGGGGTTGAGGCCTGTTGCCTGGAAGCAGAAAGAGAGAATTGCATCTGGTACTAAAAAATAGTTTCATGCCTTTATGTGGCAAATGTATCTTTACTTTATAAAAATCATATCCGTTTCCACCGGTGATGGCTCCTATTTTGTACCTTTGCAGCATGAAGTGTTATGTAGATGTCATCGTACCTTTACCCATTGCCGGACAATATACTTATTCATTGCCGGATGAGATGGTCGGCCGGGTCCTAGTCGGATGCCGGGTGGTCGTTCCGTTCGGTCGGAAGAAATATTATACGGGATTGGTGACACGGATACATGAGGACGCTCCGGAAGGTTATGAAACCAAAGAAGTCGCTGAACTGCTGGATGAACATCCGATTCTGTTCGAACGACAGTACCGGTTCTGGAAGTGGCTGTCGGAGTACTACTTGTGTACATTGGGTGATGTCTATAAAGCGGCATTGCCTTCGGGGATGAAACTGGAGAGTGAAACGCTGGTGGTGTATAATCCGGAGTTTGTGGCCACCGGGCCGTTACCGGAAAAAGAGCAGCGGATATTGGATGTGTTGAGTCTTGACACGGAACAGTGTATTACCCAACTGGAAAAGAATAGTGGTATCCGTCAGTTGCTGCCAGTCATCCAGTCCTTGCTGGAGAAAGGAGCCATTTGCGTAAAAGAGGAACTGAAACGCAGCTATAAGCCTAAAGTGGAGACCCGTATCCGGTTGACAGAAGGGATGCGTTCTGAAGAAATGCTCCGGAAGCAGTTGGACCTGTTGGCACGGGCACCGAAACAGTTGGCCGTGCTGATGAAATACCTGGAGCTTTCGGCCTGGTCTGCTCCCGGTAATCTGCCGAAAGAAGTTACGCGTAAGCAGTTGTTGGAGACGGCCGGCGTCTCGGCTGCGGTAGTGAATGGACTGGTAGAGAAGCGGGTGCTTGAAACCTATACGGCCGAAGTAGGACGTTTGATTCGCGAGGACCGGGACTTGCAGGCGCTACATACGCTGAGTGAAGCACAGGAAGTTGCTTTCCGACAAATTCTTACAACTTTTCATACGAAAAATGTCTGTCTGTTGCACGGGGTGACTGCCAGTGGAAAGACGGAAATTTATATTCATTTGATTCAGCAGGTCCTGAGCGTAGGTAAACAGGTGCTTTATCTGCTGCCTGAAATCGCCTTGACTACCCAGATAACCGAACGGCTGAAACGGGTGTTCGGCGACAGGTTGGGCATTTACCACTCTAAGTTTCCGGATGCGGAACGGGTGGAAATCTGGCGGAAACAGTTGTCCGAACATGATTATGATGTGATTCTCGGTGTCCGTTCATCTGTATTCCTGCCTTTCCGGCGATTAGGGCTGGTCATCGTGGATGAGGAACACGAACAAACCTATAAACAACAGGATCCTGCTCCGCGCTATCATGCGCGGAATGCCGCAATTGTCCTGGCTTCGCTGTTCGGGGCAAAAACCCTGTTGGGAACGGCTACTCCAAGTATTGAAACTTATTATAATGCCCTTCAAGGAAAATACGGGTTGGTGGAGCTGACAGAGCGCCACCGTCAGATATGTCTGCCCCGTATCGAAGTGGTGGACATTAAGGAACTGGCCCGTAAAAAGCGGATGACGGGTCCTTTCTCGCCGATGCTGTTGCAGCAGATGCGGGAGGCTTTGGAACGGAAAGAGCAGGTCATCCTTTTTCAGAACCGACGGGGATTTGCTCCGATGATAGAATGCCATACCTGCGGTTGGGTGCCTCGTTGCAAGAACTGTGATGTGAGCCTGACTTACCATAAGGGGTTGAACCAACTGACTTGCCATTATTGTGGATACACTTATCAGGTACCGCGGTCGTGTCCGGCTTGTGGAGGAGTGGAGTTGAAGGACAGGGGGTTCGGAACAGAAAAGGTGGAAGATGATGTGAAGCGTATTTTCCCGGAAGTCCGGGTAGCCCGGATGGATTTGGATACGACCCGTACGCGGACAGCTTACGAGACCATTATCGCGGATTTTCAGGCAGGCAGGACCGATGTGCTGATAGGTACGCAGATGGTGTCGAAAGGACTGGATTTCGACCGTGTGAGTGTAGTGGGTATCCTGAATGCCGATTCGCTGTTGAATTATCCGGACTTCCGCTCATACGAACGGGCATTCCAGCTGATGGCGCAAGTGGCCGGGCGTGCCGGACGGAAGAACCGGCAGGGACTGGTCATTCTCCAGACAAAGTCGCCTGACCTGCCGTTGATTCATCAGGTCGTGACCAACGATTACCGACAGATGTATACCGAACAGTTGGAGGAACGCCGGTTGTTCAACTATCCACCGTTCGACCGGCTGGTGTATGTCTACTTGAAACACCGGAAAGAAGAGGTGGTGGACCAGGCTGCTTCGGTACTGGCCGGCTGGCTGCGCAGCGGAATGGGAGAGTGGATATTAGGCCCAGATAAACCTCCTGTAGGGCGAATACAGCAGTTGTTCATCAAAAAAATAGTGGTGAAGATAGCCCAAGGAACTTCCATGACTAAAGTGCGTAGCTATCTGTTGCAGCTACAGCATGCACTGGTGGAAGACGAACGGTTCCGCTCGTTGGTGGTATATTATGATGTCGATCCGATGTGATAAACCGATAAACTGACTATAAAAATAGCAAAATTATGAAGATAGCCTTGGATGTGCATACCCATACGTTAGCTAGCGGGCATGCATTCAGTACGTTACAGGAAATGGCCCGGGCTGCTGCCGACAAAGGGTTGGAAGTGCTGGGTATCACGGAACATTCTCCGGGAATTCCGGGGACCTGTGACCCCATTTATTTCCGGAATCTGCATGTGGTTCCCCGCCGGATGTACGGTATCGAACTGCTGCTGGGAGCTGAAATCAATATTTTGGACGGAGAAGGAAATCTGGATTTGGATGAGTATTATCTGCAGCGGCTGGACCTGCGCATTGCCGGTATCCATTCGCTCTGCTATCACTGGGGCACGATGGAGGAGAATACGCACGGAATGGTGCAGGCCATTTCCAATCCATACATCCACATCATCAGTCATCCCGGTGACGGGACGGCCGAACTGAATTTCGAACCGATAGTCCTGGCTGCAAAAGAACATCATACACTGTTGGAAATCAATAACAGTTCCTTGAATCCGGTCCGTAACAAACCGACAGCGCGGACCAATAATCTGGAAATTCTGCGGTTGTGTAAACAATACGAAGTACCGGTTATTCTGGGGAGTGACGCGCATATCTCTTTTGATATTGCCGTGTATGACTGGGCTCTGGAACTGGTGCATGAAACGGAATTTCCGGAAGCATTGATTATGAATACGGATGTGAGACAGTTCAAACAATACCTGGGTATTCCGATGAATGATAAGGAATGAATCCGGTATAGCCGGACAATTTATAACAAAACAAGACGCGGGAGGGAGAATGATACATGCCTAAAGTCATTTCTTCAGTTCCGGATAACTGATGCGGGTGTGATACATCGTTTTCAATTTCTCCTTGAATACTGATTTGACGGTCGCGATGTCCTTGAAAGTTATCGGGCATTCCTTGAAGCATCCGTCCTGTACCTGTGAATCGATAATCCGGTCTACCAGGTTGGAAATGCTTTCTTCTGTATATTCCGGTAAACTTCGGGAGGCTGCTTCTACTGCATCTGCCATCATCAGAATGGCTTGTTCTTTGGTGAACGGATTCGGACCCGGGTACTGGAAGAAGCTCTTGTCTACTTCTTCATCCGGGTGCTCGTTCTGATAGGAGATATAGAAATATTTGGTTACACCGGCTCCGTGATGAGTGCGGATAAAATCTTTGATAACTTGTGGCAAATCGTATTTATCGGCCAAACGGAGACCGTCGGTGATGTGGCTGATAACTACCTGGGCACTTTGTTTGTAACTCAGTTGGTCGTGAGGGTTCACTCCGGTCTGGTTCTCGGTAAAGAAAGCCGGATTCAGCATCTTGCCGATATCATGATACATGGCCCCGGTACGTACCAGCTGGCTGTTGGCGCCGATACGGTTGGCGGCAGCGGCTGTCAGGTTAGCCAGCTGTAGTGAATGCTGGAAGGTTCCCGGAGCAATTTCAGACATTTCACGCATCAGTTTGGTATTGATGTTGGATAACTCTACAAGGGTTACATTGGACGTGAATCCGAAAGTCTTTTCCAGGATGAACAGCAACGGATAGGTGAACAGCAGCAGGATGCCGTTGATGATGAAATTGATATAGATGTGCGTGCTTAGCTGACTGACGTCATTGGCGTGCATCAGATCGAGCGACAAGTACAGGATGGCATACGTACACGTGACTAGCAAAGCGCTTCGCAGCAATTGGGAGCGTTGTGAAAGTTCTCTCAGACTATAGATTCCTACCATACCTGCCATGGACTGCAACAGAATGAATTCATGCGGTGTGCGCAGGGAGATGGAGCATAGCAGAACCAGGATGATGTGTGCCATGAAGGCCGTTCGTGAATCGAGAAAAATACGTATGATGATAGGTCCCATGGCAAAGGGAATGACATAGACACTGGTCAGAAGATGTTCCACTGTAATGGAGCTTATCACGCTGAAAAAGATGATGAGGCTGAACAGCAGGTACCAGCTTCTGCGGTTCTTGTAGTAATCACTGCGGAACAGTTCCAGATAGATGAAGAATGTGGCGATGAGCAGGGAGACGAACAGTACCTGTCCGACCAATGCCAATCTTTTTTCGGTAGTGGTTTCACTCCGTTTGTCCCATTCCTGCTGAAGGGAGTTCAGAATGATGAATGTCCGTTTGTCGATGATTTCTCCACGGTCGACAATCTTTTGTCCGTTCATGACAAAGCCGTTGGCCCAGGAGATGTCTTCCAGCAGGTCGTTCCGTAGGGCTTCCGAACGTTTGGCGTCGTAAGTAAGGTTCGGTGTCAGATAATTGTTCAGATTGCACTGCTGTAACAAGTTCTTCTGAAAATGTAGCGTATCTGAGCAGATGAGGCTTTCGTAGGCCTGTTTGGTCGTGTATATGGATTGTACGGCCAACTCGTGGGAAGTGTTCTGGTCGATTTCCTGAATGTATGCCAGACTATCTTTGTGCAGTTGTGACAGGTCGGAGGACGAGATGATTCCTTTCTTATAAAAGTCTTTCAACTGTTTCTCGATATAATAGTAATAGGAAACGGAGGGCAGGATTTTCCGGAGTGAGACATTGTAGTCGTTCTGGAACTTGTGTATCATCTGTTCTCCGATATCCTTGTTACGGATGTAATACGGGCGGTAACTGGCCAGAATACTGTCCTGTTCTTTTTTGATCTGGCTTTCGTCTTTGTAAATAGGAAAATCGAATGAAGCCTGCAGAAGCCCGTATTTCCAGGGTTTGTTGATTTCAAACTGATAGTTGAACTGTCCTTCCTTCGGCAAAAAATAGACGATAATCGTCACCGTTGCGACGAAAAGAATGAGCTTATAAAACAGATCCCGGTAAGAGAACTTTCTTTCTGTCTGGAAACTTTTCATGTGATACTGTGATTTTGGGCGCAAAATAAGAAAAAAACGGGAAATTTAGCTTATTTTTGCAGCGTATTTTTAGATAGAAACCACTATGTCAGAAAGAAAAGTAAGAGTTCGTTTTGCACCGAGTCCGACAGGTGCATTGCATATCGGTGGTGTGCGCACTGCCTTATATAACTATCTGTTTGCCCGTCAGCATGGGGGAGATCTGATTTTCCGTATCGAGGATACGGATTCAAACCGTTTCGTTCCCGGAGCGGAGGAATACATTATCGAATCGTTCAACTGGTTAGGTATCAAGTTTGACGAAGGTGTCAGCTTCGGTGGTAATTACGGGCCGTACCGTCAGTCGGAACGTCGTGATATCTATAAGAAATATGTACAGGTTCTGTTGAATAACGAAAAAGCTTACATCGCTTTCGATACTCCGGAGGAACTGGATGCTAAGCGGAAAGAGATTCCGAATTTCCAGTACGACGCTACTACCCGTCTGTCTATGCGTAATTCGCTGACACTTCCGAAAGAGGAGGTAGACCGTTTGATAGCAGAAGGACAGCAGTATGTAGTCCGTTTCAAGATTGAACCGAACGAAGATGTGCATGTACATGACATTATCCGTGGAGAAGTAGTCATCAACTCTTCTATTCTGGATGATAAAGTCCTGTATAAATCGGCTGACGAACTGCCTACTTATCACCTGGCAAATATTGTGGATGACCATTTGATGGAAGTTTCGCATGTTATCCGTGGTGAAGAATGGTTGCCTTCTGCTCCGCTGCATGTCCTGCTGTACCGTGCATTCGGTTGGGAAGACACCATGCCGGAATTCGCTCACCTGCCTTTGCTGTTGAAACCGGACGGAAACGGTAAGTTGAGCAAACGTGACGGAGATCGTCTGGGTTTCCCGGTATTCCCGCTGGAGTGGCATGACCCGAAGACTGGTGAAGTTTCTTCCGGTTACCGTGAATCCGGATATTTGCCTGAGGCTGTCATCAACTTCCTGGCATTGTTGGGCTGGAATCCGGGTAATGACCAGGAACTGATGTCGATGGACGAACTGATCAAGCTGTTTGACCTGCATCGCTGCAGCAAGGCGGGTGCCAAGTTCGATTACGAAAAAGGAAAATGGTTCAATCATGAATATATCATCCACATGGATGACCGGAAACTGGCTGAGTTGTTCATGCCTATCTTGAAGGAGCATGGAATTGAAGCTCCGATGGATACGGTAGCTACAGTGATGGGACTGATGAAAGGCCGTGTAAGCTTCATCAAGGAATTGTGGGATACCTGCAAGTTCTTCTTCGTAGCCCCGACTGAATATGATGAAAAGACAGTGAAGAAGCGCTGGAAAGAAGATTCGGCTGTCTGTATGGCTGAATTGGCAGACCTGTTGGAATCATTGGATGACTTCTCACTGGAACATCAGGAACAGGTGGTAATGAAGTGGATTGAAGACAAGGGTTACCATATGGGTAACATCATGAACGCTTTCCGCTTGACATTGGTGGGTGAAGGCAAAGGACCGCACATGTTTGATATTACTGCTGTATTGGGAAAAGAAGAAACAGTACGTCGTATGCGTCGGGCTATCGAAGTGTTAAAATAAGGATAGAGATGATTTATAATCTGATTATATATCTTTATGTGGGTGCAGTCAAATTGGCTGCACTTTTCAGTAAGAAGGTATCGGTCATGGTGAAAGGTGAGAAAGACGCCTTCACTGTGTTACAGCAGCGTATTGACCGGCAGGCGAAATACATCTGGTTTCACGCGGCATCCCTGGGAGAATTCGAACAGGGCAGGCCGTTGATTGAAGAAATCCGGAAACGTTATCCGGGCTATAAGATTCTGCAGACTTTTTTCTCTCCTTCGGGATACGAGGTGCGGAAGGATTATAAGGGGGCCGATGTGGTATGTTACCTGCCTTTGGATACACCGTCCAATGCCCGTCGGTTTGTGGAACTGGCCCGTCCGTGTATGGCTTTCTTTGTAAAATACGAGTTCTGGAAAAACTACCTGACGGAACTGAACCGTCGGAATGTACCAGTATATAGTGTTTCTTCCATCTTCCGTCCGGAGCAACTGTTCTTCCGTTGGTACGGAGGAGAATATCGGTCTATCCTGAAATGCTTTGCTCATCTTTTTGTGCAGAATCAGGAATCGGTGGAACTTCTGAAAAAAATAGGAATAACCAACACGACCGTGGTGGGGGATACCCGTTTCGACCGGGTTCTGGAAATCTGCCGGCAGGCAAAAGAACTGCCGATGGTAGAACTGTTCCGGGGAGAGACTTTGACCTTGGTGGCCGGAAGCTCCTGGGCGCCGGATGAGGATATCTTCATTCCTTATTTCAATGCTCACCGGGACATGAAACTGATTATCGCTCCTCATGTCATCAATGAAAGCCATATTGTAGAAATCATCCGGAAGCTGGAAAGGCCGGTAGTGCGTTATTCGCAGATTACCGAAGAAAAAGCTCGTCAGGCTGACTGCCTGATTATCGATTGCTTCGGCCTGCTTTCTTCCATTTACCGCTACGGTGAGATTGCTTACATCGGAGGTGGTTTCGGAGTTGGCATACACAATACGCTGGAAGCGGCCGTATACGGTATGCCAGTCTTCTTTGGGCCGAATAATCAGAAATTTATGGAAGCTCAAGGACTTAAGGAAGCAAAAGGTGGGTTTGAAATCCATGGAGCAGCTGATTTCAACGGACTGATGGACAAGTTCCGTACCGATTACGGATTCCTGGACAAAGCAGGGAAGAAGGCCGGAAATTATGTCCGGAATAATGCCGGAGCTTTGGATAAAATCATGAAAGAAGTAAAACTTTGAATGTCCGGAAGACGATTCAAGTATTAATTTAAAATGTCTATGCAGTATTTTTTGAGTGATTACATGGAAGGCGCTCATCCGTTAATCCTGGAACGCCTGACGCAGACAAACATGGAGAAAACTCCTGGGTATGGAACTGATCATTATTGTGCGGATGCGCGTGAAAAAATCCGGCAGGCTTGCGGTTGTCCGGAAGCTTCGGTACACTTCCTGGTAGGTGGTACGCAGACCAATGCGACGGTCATCACTTCTGTCCTTCGTCCTTATGAAGGCGTGATGGCTGCCGAAAGCGGTCATATCAACCAGCACGAGGCCGGTGCGGTTGAGGCCGGAGGACATAAGGTGCTAGGACTGCCTCACTGTAACGGTAAATTGGCGGCGAAAGATGTAGACAGATACATTACTGAATTTTATGCCGGTCCCAGTTGGGACCACATGGTGGCACCGGCCATGGTTTATATCTCTCATCCTACTGAATACGGGACACTTTATACACTGGAGGAACTGAAGGCTTTATCGGCAGTCTGCCGTAAACATCAGATTCCGTTGTTCCTGGATGGTGCACGTCTGGGGTATGGACTGGCTGCTCATGGAACTGATGTGACATTGAAGGATATTGCCGCTTTGTGTGACATCTTTTATATTGGAGGTACTAAGGTCGGTGCTTTGTTCGGTGAAGCAGTCGTCTTTACTCACCCTGGGCTGGTAAAACAGTTTGATACCATCGTAAAGCAGCGCGGCGTTCTGTTGGCTAAAGGCCGGTTGCTCGGGTTACAGTTCGATACCTTGTTCACTGATGACCTGTATGTCCGGATAGCCCGTCATGCCATTGATATGGCCGACCGCATTGTCTCTGCTTTACGTGAGAAAGGCTATCGGTTCCTGATAGAGCCGGAAACCAACCAGTTGTTTGTTATTATGGAGAACAGACGTCTGGAAGAACTCTCCAAGACAGTTGGTGTGGAAATTTGGGAGAAGGTGGATGAAGATCATACTGCCGTACGTATTGCTACCAGTTGGGCGACCCGCGAAGAAGATGTAGCCGTGTTAATCGGACAATTATAAAGTACGGTCCTTTATAGGAATAACGGGAGGCTTGGAACATCGGGTTTCAAGCCTCCCGTTTATAATATCGGTATCTTTCCTGTAAGAGTCCGGTTAGTCTTCATTCTTGAACCAGGATGCATACATCAGGTATCCATTAGCTATCTTCTGGTTCAATTCTTTGCTTTGTTTCGGGTCGACATGCTTGATGAATTTAGCCGGAACGCCTCCCCATAAGGTATGGGGCTCGATGACAGTGTTGGCCAGTACCAGGGCTCCGGCTGCAACGATGGCGCCTTCACCGACCACTGCATGGTCGAGTAGGGTAGAGCCCATACCAATCAGCGCATTGTCTTTCACAGTTGCTCCATGTAGGGTGACATTGTGTCCTATCGATACGTCGTTACCGATTTCGACGGTCGATTTTTCATACAACGTGTGCAGAACGCTACCGTCCTGGATGTTTACCCGGTCGCCGATGCGGATGGAATTGACATCGCCCCGCAATACGGTATTGAACCAGATACTGCAGTCGTGTCCCATGATTACATCGCCTATGATGGTGGCGTTGTCGGCCAGGTAGCAGTTTTCCCCGATGACAGGAGTAAAGCCGCGGACAGATTTGATGAGTGCCATATTTTATCGATTTTTTATTGTACGGATAAGGTTTGAAAATCGTTTTGTTGAGTGCTCCATGTAAATCAGGAGGGGACTATTTGTTGCGGTTAAAAGCAATTCTTGAAATCAGAGGGCAGCGGTAGCTTCGGCCAGCCATGCTTTTTCATCTTCGTTCAACGATGGGCTTAACTCACGGTAGACCCATGCATGATAATCGTTCAGCCAGGCTGTTTCTTCCGGACTCAACATCTCTGTGAGAATTGCCTCTTTATCAATCGGGCAGCAGGTGAGTGCCTCGAATTTATAGAAAGAACCGAATTCTGTCTGCTTACTGTTTACTATCAGCATGGTATTTTCGATCCGTACGCCATGGCGGCCTTCTTTGTAGATACCCGGTTCGTTGGTGACAGTCATTCCTGGTAGCAGTAAAGCCGGCATGTGGTTCATTCGGAACTGATGGGGGCCTTCGTGTACATTGAGAAAATGACCGACTCCGTGTCCTGTACCGTGTCCGTAATTGATACCGGCTTTCCACATGAACTGACGGGCCAGTACATCCAGTTGTGTGCCACAGGTACCGTGAGGAAATTCGGCCATGGAAAGTTGGATCATTCCTTTCAGAACCAATGTGTAGTCACGCTTCTCTTCTTCGGTGACAGGTCCCAGTACGATGGTACGGGTAATGTCGGTAGTCCCGTCCAAATATTGGGCACCACTGTCTAGCAGTAACATTCCTTTCGGATGGAGGGTGGCGGCTGTTTCCGGTGTCGCTTCATAATGGACAATGGCTCCGTGGGCGGCATATCCGGCAATGGTGTCGAAACTGATACCTCTGAAATTTTCCTGTGCAGCCCGGAAGCGGTAGAGCGCTTCATCGAGTGTCACTTCGGTGACCAGTAGTTGCTTGACGGTTTCCTTCAGCCATTTCAGGAAGT
>OHKG01000084.1_pt1 | contig 49282 bp, 39 predicted proteins | sample 1568701 | NCBI WGS metagenome assembly OHKG01 (sample SAMEA3879529, study PRJEB24766) | human gut metagenome | biome: human-associated habitat; feature: feces | place: USA | collected 1985/1987 | reverse complement strand
AGAAAGCCTATACTTTGCAAATACTTTTGGCAAAAACGGAAAATAGTCCTATCTTTGCCGGGCTGAATTGAGGTATGGTGTAATGGCAGCACAAGTGATTTTGGTTCACTTAGTCCACGTTCGAGTCGTGGTATCTCAACATAAAAGGCGTTTCGAGACAAATAGTTTTGAGACGCCTTTTTTGGTATTACGCGAAACATATAGGCAGGCTAAGGCGGAAACCAACAGCTACCTGTGTGGCGACTGGCGACATTGATAACACTTTAATGTATGAAGAATTTTTCTACACTTGCAGCCGTGATCCTGCTATTGACCGGCTGCGCGCATAATCTGTCGTTGAAAATAACCGATATGGGCGCGATGGCTGACCCTGAATTTGACAATGCATTGATTATCAATGCGGCAATCGACAGCTGCAATCGCTCTGGAGGCGGAACGATCATCATTCCGGCAGGCCGTTACATGAGCGGTACCATATATCTGAAGGCAGGCGTGGAACTGAGGCTGGAAAAGGACGCGGAACTCATGGCGTGCAGGGACATTGACTTTTACGGTCATTATGTGACGGACAAGGATATGTCCAGGTACGATACTGGAGTGGGGACTGCCAATCAGAATTGCGCTTCAGATACCATCTGGTCCCAGGCACTTGTCATTGCACATCATGCTGACGGGGCGGCTATAACAGGATGCGGCAGAATTGACGGCGGCGGCATTAGAAATCCTCTCGGTGAGGAAGGAATGCGCGGGCCTCATACGGTGCTTGTCGCGGAAACGGCCGGTTTTACGATGTCGGGAATCAGCATTGACAATTCCTCAAATTACGCGGTTCTCGGCTATGAACTGACTGACTGTAAGTTCAATGGCCTGAGGATTACCGGCGGCTGGGACGGAATCCACATCAGAGGAGGGGAGAGCGTCAATGTGAGTGAGTGTGTTTTTTCTACGGGCGATGACTGCATGGCCGGCGGTTATTGGCATAATATGGTTATTGACAGGTGCCGCTTCAATTCTTCGTGCAATGGTCTCCGTATGATCATGCCGTCTGAAGATGTCCGGATTTCCGGCTGCACATTCATCGGCCCCGGACGTTCCCCGCATCTCACCAGATCTGATAAAGGCGGCGATATGCTCCATGCCATGGTTTTCGAGCCGGGCGGATGGGGCGACGCGCCTGGCACATTGTCAGGCATTTGCGTCAAGAATTGTGTTGCAGACAGTGTCCTGTCTCCGTTTTGCATGACATTGCAGGATGACAATCATTGCACAGACGTCACGATAGACGCTTACCGTGCCACCAACTGCCGCATGGCATTGTCAGTGAAAAGCTGGGCGTGCGCAACTACCGATAAGGTAACTATCTCTAATTCAGCATTTTCATTCATCGGTATCCCGGAGCTGGGACTTGGCAGAAAAATCGCGTCAATGCCTTTTGACCGGTGGCCTTGTTTCCCTTCTTACGGCGCGTATTTCCGCAATGCCTATGATGTCGTCCTGGACGATGTCACCTTCTCCACCATCGGCCCCGATGACCGTGATGACATTTACACCGATAATGTCACCCGCCTGAAACGGTAGCATCTGAAAAAAGCAGTGGGAAAACCTTGTGTGCAGGTATCATTCCGGCAGCGGCAAAGCCCGCTCTGCTCAGGTGCTTCGCAATTCGCTGCGGGCTATGCCGCTGTCCGGCTATGAACTGGTCCGCCCGGAGCTAACTTGCAAGGAAAGTGCTCTCCTGTGTTTCCATTGACTATTGACGTTTGAAAACGCAAAGGTAGAGGTCGATCAGCTGCTCGTCAAGACATAACTGCGGAGACGCCTGTAAATTTTGGAACCAATGAGCATCCCTATAAAGCCGCAAAAATCCTTGTAATCTATTGAGTCATTGATTGTTGCGCTGACTTTAACCCGCTATCAGACATGCTCACTCCCATAAAAAATTAGGGTGATGAGCATATTTGCATTTTACCCTAAATCCATATAATCAATTGTATATCAATTTATTATATAGTCACCCACAGGCTTCTTCGGATGCTCATTGGTTCAGAACGGTAGGGATAGCTGGCTCCGGCGAGTAAAGATCCTGATGCCTGTTATTTTTTTGTGTGCTGCGGAATGGGTAAAATTTACCATTCTGTCCCAATTGGCCGGTAGAAGTTGCAGTCATTGTTAAAACATTGCCTGATAATGTTGCAGGTCCGAAAGAAGTCGTCATATAACCTGCGGAGGTCCCGAGATTCACGTGTGCAGATCCGGCCTTTCTGCCCACGTCGTTCTTCATATTGAACTTTACGGGTGCAGATTGCGGGGTTTTTGCCCCCGTTGGCTTTCATGTATGTTGTCCCGAACTGCGGCAAAAGCCCGCTCAGCTCAGGGTGCTTCGCAATTCGCCGCGGGCTATGCCGCTGTTCGGCTTACCCATCATAGTGAAGACCGCCCTGTACACATCATGAAAACAAGTTAAGTTATAGCGCGCCTGTGTCTGAGGATGTCCCGGGATTCACGTGTGCATATCTGGCCTTTCTGTCCCCGTCGTCCCTTTATTTCATTGTCACGTGTACAAATCGTGGGTTTCTGCCCCCCCCCCCGTCGTTTGATTTACGTGTGCATATTCGGCCTTTCTGCCCCCGTCGTTCTTCTCATTGTTCGTCACGTGTACGGATCCGTCTTTTGCCACGCGGATTTTCTTCTAAAACGTTTCTTGTTCTTGATTAATTGTAGTATATTCGTAGAACGAATCAGGAAAGTTATCCTGACACTGATAGTTGATATAGTATATAATAATCGGTGCGTCAAACGTGTAAATGTTCTGGCGTATCACAAATCTAACATTATGAAAAAATATTCTTTTCGTGAAGCAGAAGCGAAATGCGAAGCCACGTTTTCGTACACTAAACATGATTGGTGGCATCTTTACACGCTGGGGAAGGAGACATCGATAATCTTTTCCGATGATGACGACTATCGTTATTCCATGAATCAGATGGCAAAATGCAGTAGTGAGTTTCCTGAATTGGCAATCGTGGCGTTTGAATTGATGAGCAACCATCTTCACATTGTATTGACAGGAGAGGAAAAACGGGTCAATGATTTTTTCGCGGTGTTCCGCCACCGTCTTGTTCGTTATTTCGCTAAGCGGAATGTCGTTCTTGCTGATGAATTTAAGATGACACTCAAGAAGATCAAGGATCTCGCTTCATTGAGAAACGTGATCGTGTATGTCAATCGTAATGGTTATGTTGTCCAGCCGAATCATACGCCGTTTTCGTATCCCTGGGGTACTGGATTTTGTTATTTTAACATGGAACCGAAAGGCTTGCCGCTTCTTAAGGATATGCCATACAGGGATTTGCGAAAATTTTTTAAGGCACGGCCCCCAGAAAATCCGGAGTCAATGCAGATGATGAACGGATATGTGATGCCATCCTCTTATAGTGCCGTAAAACTAGGAATGGCAATGTTTCGTGACGCTCATTATTACTTCTCATTGTTGACCAAGAATGTGGAGGAATACTTGGGGATTGCCAAGGAATTGGATGATGGTGAATTCCTGACTGACAATGAAATGTATGCCCAATTGTCAAAGATCTTGCAATCAGTATATGGTGTATCTTCCGTAAAAGAGTTGTCTAAGGCGCAGGTCAGGGAACTGGCGAAAAAGCTGCACTATGAGTATCGTTCTTCCAATGGTCAGGTCAGCCGTATGCTTGGTCTCACCAAGTATGACGTTGATGCAATGTTTCCGCTTTCCAAGTCCCGAGAGTGATAGGATGGCGGGTGCGAATCGTGGTTTTCTGCCCCCGTCGGCTTTCATGTATGTTGTCACGAACTGCGGCAAGAGCCCGCTCAGCTCAGGGTGCTTCGCAATTCGCCGCGGGCTATGCCGCTGTTCGGCTTACCCATCATAGTGAAGACCGCCCTGTACACCTCACGAAAACAAGGTAAGTTACAGCGCGCCTGTGTCTGAGGATGTCCCGGGATTTACGTGTGCAGATCCGGCCCTTCTGCCCCCGTCGTTGGATTTCCGGAACTTTTACTGGACAGCAATGTCATCTGCCCTATAAATGCATATCTTTGTAATCTCATTACATCAAATAGGTGGTGATAAAAAGTAGAACGGAAAATGGATAAGAAAAAAAACAGAAAGTTGGATTCCGGAAGAGGATGAAATGAGGAGGAAAAAGAAGATGAAAAGAAGAGGGGATGATGATGGAAAAGAAGATGAAAAGAAGATGAAAAGAAGATGAAATGAAGCATCTCTGTTTTGGGCGGGAATGGCTGTTGTATGTTGTTACAGTTTGCTTGGCAGTTGGCTTTACCATTGCAGGCTTTTATGCGCTCGCCGCTGCTGGCGATATCAGAAAGTTACCATTGCGGAGATTGGTGATGATAGCAATTGTTGGCCTGTATTCTATCAGAGTTATAGTCGGGATAGGTTGGTTGTTGTATGAGTTTACTTATCTGCAATTCTTCTCGACCTTAGTGTCGGCGTTTCTCGTCTATTGCTATATTCCCGGATTGAAACGAGATGTTGATAATCAAATGCTCCCTTAAAGAGGAGATAATCGAGCACTTCTCTAAGGAGATAATCGGGCACTTCCTTAAAGAGATAATCGGGCACATCAAGAATAATATGTATTTTCGCATTCATGATAAAGAAATTTCCTATTATACTTCTCAATTTTACAGGCATATATGATTATGAATCGTTTGCCTCTAGTCATAACATCACCCATGTTGATTGCCGCAACATAAATGGTGTAGATTGCTATTGTGATGAGGAAGGAAGGAGAAAACTGCATAGTCTTCTTGCTCCCTATCCCGCTCAAGCTCTACATTTTATAGATTCCGGCGATTATCATTACCTGACAGAATATTGGGTATCAAAACTCCAGGAACCTTTTACGCTAATTGTATTCGACCATCATCCGGACATGCAACAACCTCAATGGGAGGGAGTCGTCTCATGTGGCGGTTGGGTGACAGATGTATTAGAGAAGAATCCATTTGTAAGAAACATCATTATCGTAGGTGCTTCAGACGAACTTATATCACAAGTGCCTGTTCATCTAAGAGAAAAGGTGATGTTCTACAGTCAAGCGGAAATCGACCATCACCAGGCATGGCCTTCAAAGGCGGGCAAACTGATACATGAGCCAGTATATATTTCCATAGACAAGGACGTGCTTAGAAAGCAAGACGCCATTACTGATTGGAGCAATGGAGACATGAGCCTCATGCAGATGCAAGCCGTGCTGCGCATTATCTATGCCCACGAAAAAGTCATCGGCGTGGATATAACAGGCGAATGTTCTGCCACGCTCGACACTATCTTTCTGAAGTAAAGGATGCGTCGGTAAACAACAGAGCCAACGAAGAACTGATGAAAATGATATTGACTGAAGAATGTCGTTTGCGGCCATATTGGAATCGGTAGATAAAGCGCATATGATAGACCGAAAAGACTCGCAAAGATTCATTAGCTGCTTTTAAAGGATTACTTATATTTGTAATCGGAAAAAATAATAGAATATGAAGAAAATTGCATTGACAATGTTGCCTGTGGCATTGACACTTGCCTTGCTGGCGGGCTGCGCGCCGAATGGCGGAAAAACGGGTGGCGAAATTACTAATCCTGTCATTGACAATATCATGGCGCGGAGAAGTGTGCGTGCGTACAAGGCAGTTCCTGTCGGGCGCGACACTATGAATGTGATTCTGAAATGCGGAATCAATGCTCCGAACGCGATGAACAGCCAGAATTGGGAAGTCCGCGTCCTGGACAATGCGGATGAGATTGCTGCGGTGACTAAGATTTTTGCGGAGGCGAATCCGGATCAGGCAGCGCGCCCCGGCTTTGTGAATATGTTCCGTAATGCTCCGACAGTCGCTTTCGTGGCGCATAAGGCGGATGCAGGTATGTCACAGATTGACTGCGGATTGCTTGGCGAAAACATGATGCTCGCAGCCCAGTCGTTGGGCATTGGCACATGCTGCCTCGGCGGTCCTGTACGGTTCTTGACCGATTCGTGCCCGGATTTCCTGAAGAAACTCGACTTCTCGGAAGGTTACGAACTGCTCTTCGCCATCGCTTTCGGCTATCCTGACGAGTCACCGGCCGCAAAGCCGAGAAACGAATCCAAAGTCCGCTTCGTAGAGTAAAGCGGGGCTACTCCTTTTCGTAGATCGCCTTGTTGTTCTCTGACTCCCAGATCTCGACCTTGTAGCAGTTCTCGGTCTCGTCGCATATCCATTTGGCGATGTTTTCTGCAGTAGGGGAGAACGGCAGCACCTCGTTCAGATTCTTATGGTCAATGCGGGACATTATGTTCCGCTTGATTTCCGTGAAGTCCGTCACCATCCCGTCATCGTTCAAAGTCATTGATTTACAATGCACTATCACGATCCAGTTGTGGCCGTGAAGTTCCTCACACTTGCTCCGGTGGTCCGTCGTAACATAATGCGCGCCGGACACCTCGAATCTTTTGCTTACGTAATACATATTTTAATCATTATATCACCGTCAGTCCTGTGACGGGAAACTTATATAAGAATATCAGTTAAGGAATGACAACGTGGTGATTTCCGATAGGGGAGCGCAGGAAATAGTCGGCGAGCCCGGGCGCTTCCACGACAATCTGCGTGCGGCAAAGATTGTCATTGTATTGATTTTCAACGACATTGACATTTTCTAAAAACATTTCGGTGCAGTCAGGGGAAATTTTCAGAATCTTCGACGGGCCGGCAGGTATGATGCCGTGCACCGCAACTCCTATCCCTGATTCGAAATGCGTGTCATAGCAGTAGCTGCTGACGATGCTCAGCGGTACGGTGCAATGCGCAAAAAGCAGTTTGTCTCCGTCAATGCGTGACAGGTTCGCCTGAAATCCCGGTGTCCCGAATTTTTTGAGCGCAACGCACATTGACAGCAGTGTCGGCACATCGCCTTCGCAAGTCGCCACAACTCCCTGACTATTAAGTATTGCCAATGCCATGCACCCGGTATTGTTCAATGCCGTAAGCAGGTCGAAGCATCGCAGAGTAACGCCTCCGAGGCCGTATTCATCCACGATTGATTTCATTGCACAATAAATGTCGAGAGCTTTCCCGAAGTCGGCCTCCGTGATTGCTCGCCCGAATTTCGGTTTGTTCAATGCGTTGAGTTTCAACCCTTCAAGATGCTTCCTGTCGGGATTCTCCGCGCGACGGACAAGTTCCTTTATGTCAATGTCAATGATTTCCACGCCCAGTCGTTCCTTGGCTGTCTCGTAATCCACATTGCTGGAAATCAACCAGTCAGACGGCTTCCCGACCACTCCGACCTTCATTCCGTCCAGTATCCGTCCCATGTCATAAGCCTTGACATGGCATTTGTTCCCGGCTGCGAAACCTTGGCGCAGTCTGTCTACGATAACCTCCGGACTACCATGTATGATTTCGCCCGGATAACCGTTCCGGTTCAGGAATGACAGTATCTCCATTGACGCTGCCAATGAATTGCTCTTGCCGCTGGTCAGCAGTCTTATCGGCTTATTGTCAGGCACTTGCAGATGCCCGTCGTTGCAGAATACGCTCTTGAAAACGCCCTCTGTCCCGCCGGTCCTGACATAGATGACATTGTCCAATGTCTCTCCATATCCGGTGAAATCTTCGCCCCGAAAGTCAAACTCCTCGCCGAGTCTCTCCTCGATCTCGCGTATGAACCTCTCTTCCGACGGCTTCCCTGCCGCCTCGCTATGCAATCCTGATGTCAATGTGTATAGTGTGAGCATGTCAATATTGTTTTACGGCACAAAAATAAGCAAAAAACACCTTGTGCGAAAGCATCTGTCTTGCATTTAGGACTACTTCCCGGTCTTCGCTGTGGCGAGAAGAAACTGGCCGGAAGCAGCGTCAGTTTCCGTTCACCGGCAACACATTTACGATTATCCCATCGTTTCCGGAGTTTGGGCACGTAGCGCCGCAGTGCCGCACAGGATGAGTGCGACAATCATATACATCGTCTGTTTCATAACATGAAGGCAGTGCACAAAATCCGTTTCCACGAGGCTCTGACAAGTTGCGATATTAGGAAACGCCTCTTTCGATATTTCCGGATAAATCGCTATTTTTGCGTGTCTTTAGACAAAAGGGAAACGAGTATGGAACGGCAGCACGCATATAACTCTTTGAAAGATGAAACTTTGTGGGACTTCGCGAGACATGGTGACGCAAAAGCTCTGTCCGTGCTCTACCGCCGTCACTATGACCTGATGTTCAATTTCGGGCTGAAATATGTGCGCGATGAGGATGTCGTGAAAGACTGCATTCAAGACATATTCGTGAAATTTTCCGTCAGCCGCCGGCTTTCCCACACAGACTATGTGCGCTCCTATTTTCTGACAGCGGTACGCAACTCGATTCTCGACAAACTTGCTACGAGGAAGCCAGTCGATGAACTTGACGAGAGAGCGTTCCGGATGGAGATTGAGGACGCTGAAATCGAAAGGATGTTCAGCCATAGCGACGAGCAGGTGATGCTCGGAAAGAAACTGATGGCAGCCTACGAGGAACTGACTGTGAATCAGCGCACTGCCATCTACTTGAGGTTTGTCAGCGGACTGTCCTACAAGGAGATAGCTGCGGTTCTCGGCATCGCTCCGCAGTCCTCAATGAATCTTGTCTCACGCGCTCTCGCGAGGCTCCGGGCAAAAATGACTCCTGAAGAATTCCTCATGGTCTGCGCCCTTCTCGCCTCACGGATTGTTGCCTCACCTATAGTTTAGAAACCTTCCCGAAATAATTTCAGAATTCTTGAGTATGTTTTTATGAATGTGCCGTTATATAGGGGCTAATTCATAAAACACCGTCGAATGAAAAACGGAAAATCTGAGATTCTGAGCGTCGCACGAAGGCTCGTGGGATATGCTAAGGAAAAAGAACGCAAAGTCAGCGAGAAAGAAGTAAACCTGCTTTGGGAGGAGGTGGAACTCCGTGCCGAAGCAGGACGCAAGTCATTGCTGCGCAAGCGTATAAGAATGACTATCATCGCATCGACAGCGGCCGCGGCCTGCATCTGCGCTATTGTCGTCGGCTCACGGAAGAATGCGGACGAGCTTGGCGAACCGCTCGCGGAGCTTGCAAAATGCGCTGAGGCAAGGGATGGTGTCGGAAGCAAGACGCTGTTGGTCATGCCGGGAATGAACGGGATTGAAATCGATGAACAGGACGCGGACATCATCTGGTCCGACAAGGGAACGGTGAGCGTAAACACGATTTCAATCAACCAACCGTCAGACGAGGGATTCAGCAAAATCATAGTCCCGAAAGGAAAGAGGGCACGGCTGACACTTGCAGACGGCACGCATCTTTGGGTAAACTCCGGTTCAAGGGTCATATTCTCAGGGAGTTTCGCCGAAAATCACAGAGAAATATATGTGGAAGGAGAAGTCTATATGGACGTATTCCACAATGAAAGCTCGCCGTTCACCGTGCAGAGCGGGAATTTCCGCGTGAAAGTGCTGGGAACATCGTTCAACATAAGTGCCTATCCAGGAGAGAACCGCTCGTCGGTGGTTCTGGTTGGCGGAAAGGTCAACATCGCCGACGAGAGCGGGAACGAGGTACAGATGGCCCCAGGACAGATTGTTAAGGTAAAAAACGGCAGCATCGGTGCTCCGGAGAAAGTCGATGTGGAGCCTTATGTCAGTTGGGTCAGGAACACGCTCGTATGCCGCAACGAAAGTCTGGAGACAGTGTTCAGAAAGCTAAACCTCGCCTACGACAGGGAGTTTGTGCTCGGGCCGGGCGTCAGTGCGCTTGAAGTTTCCGGAAAGTTGAACCTGAAGGACAGCTTAGAGGACGTACTCCACACAATTTCCTTCGCTGCCCCGATATACTACGAGAACTCCGAAGGAAAGATATATGTCTACAAGGACTGATTTTTCTGAACAACCGAATATAAATCTATATCATATAATTAACAAACACGCTGACAGATGAGAAACTACAGCATTTTTAGCACATCGGGAGTCTCCCGCATCCTGCTGTCTGCCTGTCTGTGCCTCCTGCCTGCCGGGATTTCCGCGACAGAGCAAGCTCCACAGCAAAAGACGTTCACCGTCGAGATGAAAAGCAGCACGGTCAAGGATGTGCTCGACTATGTGGAAAAGAACAGCGACTATGTCTTTTTCTACGGAAACACGGACATTGACACTGGGAGGACAGTGAGCATTATGGTGAAGAACGAGCCGGTCAAGGTCATCCTCGACAGGATTTTCAGGGGAACCGACGTGAAGTACGAAATCAACGGCAGCCAGATTTCACTGAAAAAAGAAACCGCGAAGAACTCCGGTGGAAAGGTCCGGGAAAGACGGAAACTCGTTGGAACAGTCACGGACGCCGGCAACGGGGAGACTCTTCCCGGAGCCACGGTGCAGGTGAAGGGTGACACAGGGATGTGGACCACCACCGACATCGACGGAAAGTATGAGATTGAGGTCACTGACAGGACCGAACTCGTATTCTCCTGCATGGGATTCAAGACCCAGACACTCGTGGTTGGCGACCTCGGAGTGCTTAACGTTAAGATGCCGTCGGACAACGAGGTACTTGACGAGGTGGTCGTGGTCGGAGCCGGAACACAGAAGAAAGTTTCAGTGACAGGCTCCATCACATCAATCAAAGGTCTCGACATGAAAGCTCCGAGTGCCACGCTCACGAACAATCTCGCGGGAAAACTCGCCGGACTCGTTTCCTCGACCAAGAGCGGAAAGCCGGGCGAGGGTTCAGAGTTCTACATCCGGGGAATCGGAACGTTCGGAGGACGAGCCACACCTCTCATACTCCTCGATGGAATAGAAATCACATCGGAGGCTCTCAACAGCATACCCCCGGAATCCATAGACCAGTTCTCGATTCTCAAGGACGCTTCTGCCACAGCGATTTACGGCTCCAGGGGAGCAAACGGCGTGCTCATAATCACGACAAAGGAAGGAAGCGAAAACACAAAGGCTAAGGTTTCGGCAAACGCCGAGGTTTCGTTCCTCACTCCTATGCAGAAGATGGAGTATGTCGATGGTGCAAGGTGGATGGAAGTATATAACGAAGTGCTCACCTCACGCACCCCGACGGCTGCGCCGAAATACAGCGACGAGGCCATCGCCAACACCCGCAGCGGAGTAAACCCGCTCGTATATCCGGACGTTGACTGGTACGGCATCCTTTTCAAAAACTTCACGATGAACCAGAGGATGAACCTTAACGTGCAGGGAGGAGGCTCGCATCTGACCTACTATATGAGCATGCAGGCCAACCACGACACGGGAATGATTAACTGCCCGAAGGATTATGTCTTCGACAACAACTATAACCGCTGGTCATACATATTCCAAAACAACATCAACTACCAGCTCACACCGACGACCCGGGTGAACCTTAAGATGCATGCTCAGTTCCAAAACAATAAGGGACTCGGAAACAACGACAACCTCTACTATAATGTCTATGACATCTCCCCTGTTATGTTCCCGCCGGTTCTTCCGGCACAGGAAAGCGACGAGTACATACGCTTCGGAAACAGGGTTTTCTCCGGGAAGAACGTCTATCAGAACCCATACGCAGTGCTTCTGCGCCAGTTCAAACAAACGAACCTCAACGACATAAACGCATCCCTGAGCTTCGACCAGAGGCTTGACTTCATAACCAAGGGACTGAAGCTCACGGCTCTCGTCGCAATGAACGCGAGGTCTTCGAGCACCTACACCAGTTCGATGGCGCCGTACTATTATCAGGTAGATACGGATGCGTGGAATCCGGAAGATCCGACGGGCTACAAGGCCATTGCAGTGGGCGACGCAGGTTCGACCTATCAGGTGCAGTCGGGAATATCGAGATGGGCGTTCATGACATGGTACCTCGACGCGAGGCTCAACTGGAGCTGCAGCTTCGGTGACCACAATGTCTCCGCACTGCTGATGTACATGATGCGCGAATACCGTGAGGCACAGCTGCCGAACCGTAACCAGGGTCTCTCCGGGCGCGTCACCTACGATTGGAAGAACCGCTACCTCGCCGAGGTGAACTTCGGCTACAACGGCACGGAGCGTCTTCAAAGAAAGCAGCGCTTCGAGTTCTTCCCGGCAGTGTCCCTCGGATGGGTGGCCAGCAACGAGGACTGGTGGACTCCAGTCAAGGACTGGTTCAACCATCTGAAAATCAGAGGCTCATACGGACTCGTAGGAAGCGATGACACAGGAAAGAATGCAGGAGCGCAGCACTTCCTCTATGTATCCAATGTCTATACCTACAAAGCCAATTTCTACACCGGCCCATCCGGCGAATATTCCAAAAGCAACGCCCCTGTCATCAGCGCCTACCCCGTGGAGGACGCCTGCTGGGAAAAGGCACGCAAACTCGACATAGGAATTGACCTCAACCTGTTCAACAGCCTCAGCATCTCCGCCGACTACTTCCACGACAGGCGAGAGAAGATTCTTATGCAGAGGGGCTCATGGCCGTCAATGCTCGGCTACGACACCGCGACGCCGTGGGGCAACGTCGGAAAGGCAGACAACCGGGGATTCGACGCCAGCCTAAACTGGACTAAGCAGCTCACCGATGACTTCTCGATGTCCGTGCGCGGAACGTTCACATACATAAAGAACAAGCTCGTCTATGTCGATGAGCCTGACTACACCTACACGTGGCAGACGACCGCCGGATGGCCTCTCGTTTCCTACAGATGGGTGGGATATGTGGCCGACGGACTCTTCAAGGATCAGGAGGATATTGACAACAGCCCTGAACAGAACCTCGGAAGCCCGGTGATGCCCGGAGACATCAAGTACCGCGACCTCAACGGTGACGGAAAGATCACTAAGGAGGACCGCACACTAATCTCCGATTGCGGAACAGCTCCGAAGGTGCAATATGGCTTGGGAGTATATCTTAAGTGGAAGGGGTTTGACCTCGGAATGTTCTTCAACGGCTCGGCAAAACGCACTATCTTACAATCTCCTATGAACCCGTTCGGTGCTGACACGGGAAGTGAATATGGAGCTGGAGAAAGGCAGCTGGCCAAGTACATAGACCAGCAGAGATGGACAGAGGCGAACCCGGATCCAAACGCAAAGTATCCGCGCCTCGGAACGCTCTACACCGACGTGCGTAACAACCTTGAAACCAGCACCTACTGGCTCCGCGACGGAAGTTTCATACGTTTCAAGACCCTTGAATTCGGCTACACCTTCCCTTTCTGCCGTCTCTACTTCTCGGCAGACAACCTCGCCGTGTGGAGTCCGTTCAAGCTTTGGGACCCTGAACTCTCGTGTAACTCGTTCCCACTCCAGAGAACATTCAACATAGGTCTGCAGTTCCATTTCTAAAAAATATGGGAAAATAAGTCACCTCAGATTGAGGATTGTTTTTGAGACAAGATGAATATGAAAAGGATAATATATATAATATGTACGATGCTGACGCTCGGCGGTGCGGTGTCATCCTGCGACTTCCTCGAAGTCGTGCCTCCGAAGACCATGGACATTCCGGACACGGTCAAGGACAAGAACAGGACAATCGGATTTCTCTACAGCTGCTACGAGGGCGTCACCGCAATCTATATGCAGAAGTTAGTCCGCAGTTTCATGACTTCAACCGACGAGTTCGGGTTGCCTAACTCATGGGGCGTGATAAGCCAGCAGTATGCCTGGGGGATGGTGAACCCGGGGCAGATTTACGGTTCGGTGTGGGACCAATGCTACAAGTGTATCGGGCGCACCAACAACCTTCTACAGTTGCTCGATCAATACACTCCGGCATACAGTTCCGAGGAGGACATAGCAAGATGGAAGGCCGAATGTCACTTCCTTCTCGGATTCTACCATTTCATTCTTCTTGAAGCCTATGGCCCGGTGCCGATTATCGACCACTTCTACCCTTCAAACACCGACAAGTCGGAGTTCCCGGGACGTTCGCATTTCGACTACTGCGTCACCAGGGTCTGCCAGTGGTTCGACCAGGCCTGCGAGGAAGGTCTTCCTGACTACATGGAGGATACCGCCGAGATAGGACGCGCCACCACGGCTGCCGCCAAGGCACTTAAGGCACGCGCACTTCTCTACGCGGCCTCACCTTTCTGGAACGGTGATGCGCCTCTCGCTTTCAAGGAATGGAAGAACAAAAACTACGAGACTCCCGGCTACGGCAAAGAACTCATAAGCAGTACTTTCGACCCTCAGAAATGGGAGAAGGCAAAGGAAGCCTGCATTGAGGCAATCGATTGGGCAACCGTTCAGGGAAACCGCACGCTCTATCTGCTCGAAGATGCCGAAAGCCGGCGCAAGGCCGAGGGGGTCTCTCTGCCTGACATTCCGGGAGCATCAGAAGACGTGAAGAGATATGCCAGCCTTATGCGCTACCTCGGCTGCACAACGGAGATGGACGGAAACAAGGAGGTCATCTTCGGTTCTGCCTATCCGACTTACTCAGGAAGCGACAAGTATCTTGACTGGGAGAACACCGCTCTGCCTCATGCTGTGACGATCTACAATGGGGCACCGACAGGAGGACGCTCCGGCATATCCCCGTTCCTCTACACCGTGGAACACTTCTACACTGCAAACGGCAAACTTCCGAAGGACGACAAGAACTTTGCGGCTGAGTCCGACTGGTTCGCGTCCGCTGGTCTCACCCGCTCTGAAATCATCAACCTCAACGCCATGCGCGAGCCGCGCTTCTATGCCTGGATTGCATTTGACGGAGCAGAGTACGGATCGAAGCTCGCCAACGGAAAGCCGCTCATCGTAAATATGAGGGACAAGGACAAGCAGGGCTACAACCCGTCTAAAGACAACGACCTAAACATCACGGGCTATCTCAGCACCAAGTTCATTCTTCCGAACCTCACATGGAACGCCAGCAGCAATGGTACGAACACCAAGACGGTGCCATTCCCTGTAGTCCGTCTCGGGGAACTCTACCTCGACCTTGCAGAGTGCTATGCGGCTCTCGGAGATGCGGGAAAGGCCCTCGACAACCTGAATGTTATCCGCGAAAGAGCCGGCATCCCGAAACTTGAGACAAGCGACATCAGTTCCTCAATGAGCCTTATGGACTGGGTGCGTAACGAAAGATTCATTGAGCTTTGGGGCGAGGGACATCGCTACTTCGACCTTCGACGCTGGTGTCTCGCACCGCAACACCTGAAGGCCGGGGCACGCGAGGGGCTGAACTTCACGGTAGTGAATCCGTCATTCGAAGAACTGAACAAGCGGACCAAAATCACCTCGCAGTCCTTTCAGTGGAACGATAGAATGTATCTGATTCCTATCGCCACAACAGAGGTTGACAGTAATCCTCAGTTAGTTCAAGCCCCGTTGTACTAAAGATTTATCCGTCTTTTCGGTCTATATTCCTCGAAAATACAGACAAATCATATTCATTTTTAATGTCTATAGAAATATGAATCACATAAAAATAACAAAAGTCACGCTCCTTCTCCTCCCTGTCGCGCTTCTTGCGACGATGGTCTCATGCGAGAAGAAGTTCTCTCCCGAAAACCTCGTGGGAGAGAGGTGGCACACGATTCTGAATATCAAGAACAACGGTGAGCAGACGGTTTCAGTTAAGGCACGCAACGAGGAGACCGTGTGGTCGCTGATTGTTATGAAGAACGGCAGCGAGAGGTCTGCGGAAGGCAGTGCAAGATTGCGCGTGATGAGCTCCGACGAACTTGAACTACTCTTCCCGGACAACAACTACGAAATCATCGACGGCGCAGCATACGAGTTCACACCGTCCCTGCACTTCGCTTCGGACGAGTCCGGCAAGACAATCGACGTCCGTCTCAAGTCAAAGGCCGTCCTCAGTGCCATTGAGAGCGACCCGACAAAGACCTTCGTCCTTCCGCTTGAGCTCGTGAGCGACAGCGACTCGGTGAATGCGAACCGCAACTGCGCCCTGCTGAACTTTGTTGATGGAGCAAAGCCTCATGGTGTCAGCGGCATCAGGATTCTGAGTTCCGATCTGCCTGACAATGACTGGGGCACATTCGGCATAGACCGCCTTTTCGACGGAAACAAGAGCACGGAGTGGCGCTCCGGATTTGCGAATGTCAAGGCTTCACGTTGTTCGAAGTTCCCTGACGACCCGACGGCAATCTGGTGTAATATGGAAGACCACGATGTAGCGGACTATGAGTTTCATACTCAATTCGACGGCAAGAAAGGAAGTTATGACATTCCGGCCCTCCCATGGAGTGTAGTCGCGGACATGCAGTCATCATTTCAGATTGTGGAGGTCAGAACAACAAGGTTCCTGAACACCACCGAGGGAGGACACGATATGTCCTGCTACCGTCAGAGGGTGAAGGATTATGAATACTGGGTTTCCGAAGACAACACCAACTGGGAAAAGGTTGGTGAGGGGACGATGCCGGTCTATGGAGGTGAGACGTTCAGCATCGAGCCGGAACAGGACAAAACCGTCATCGGGCGCTACCTCAAGCTCGTCATAAAGACGCTCCACTGGCGCGAGAACACAGCGGAAGCCATGAAGGAGATGCACGGAGGCAAGTCCTATAATGAGTATCACAGCGCAAACTGGCTCACTGGAGGAGGCAACTGGAACATGGCGAGGGAGAACATCATTAAGGACGTGGATTATGCCACGTTGAAGAAAAGTTCGGCCGTTGACCTCGGACCGGTGATTCTCAACGAGATTGAGGTAACCGTAAGGGATGTCGACTGATAGTCACGACTTGAATGTGTCTCACAAAAAATCTTTATGATATGAAATTGAAAGCAATAATATATTTGATAGCACTTACGTTGCCTGCGGCCGTTTCCTGCAAGAAGGAGGCGGAGGGCAACTCGGCATCCAACGCAAAGGTAGATTTCACAGCTGAAGCCGGAGTTTTCAAGGGCGGAGAAATGGTTACCATGCTCTCCGAAGGCCTCCAAGCCGACATGGATGCAGTGCAGTTCAAGGTCTCAGATGACGGGGCCTTTGTTCAGGAAAACGGCGGGGAGTTCCGCTTCAATGGGACAAAAGGAGCGTCATTCAGAGCATGGTTACCATCTGACGCAAAGCGCGCTGACGGCAAGGTCGAGTTCAGCGCGGCCGCCGACCAGAGTACGGGAGCAGGACTTATGGCGAGCGACTTCATGACCGCATGCGCCGATATTGCAAAGGCTACGGCCCAGCCCGTCAAGCTCGCATTCAGTCACAGGATGGCTAAGATGAGGGTAGTCCTCAACGGGTTTGACGCTGCGTCTGTAAGGCTTCGGGGGGCAAGGCTGCCGATTGTGTGGGAGTACAGCACCAACAAACTGTTTTCAAAGGACAACGCGGAAGCCGTGCCGGTGATGATGAACAGGCAGGAAGAGGGCGTTTTCCTCGCCATGCTTCCAGCACAGGCGCTTGATGTCACGGCTTCGGAGGAAAATCCGTTCATCACGGTGACAACGGAGGGAGGACGCACTTTCACATGGAATCCGGAATCAGCGCTGCGTCTCTCGGAAGGAAAGGCACTGGTTGTCACGCTAACCAAGGCCATAACCGGCACTGAGCTGGTCGCTGTTTCGGTGGAGATGGAAGTGGCATGGGGAGACGAATACTCCGATGCTACGGCCTCGCTTGAGGAAATTGTCGGGGAGGAACGGAAGCTTGACGGCAAGGCGCTCGGATTTACTGCAGAGAGCGAAATTCCGAATAACCCATGGGCCGGGAACCTTGCAAGCCTCTTCGACGGGAACTATGCATCTTATTGGTATTCAAACTGGATTACGGCGACAGGCTGTGTGTCGGACGAGAACACGACTCGCATCACGCTCCCTAAACCTTACGATATCAGCTACATAAACTGCAATGGGAAAGACCATGTCTATGAGGATTTCACCTTCGAGAAATTCTTTTCTCTAAACGCTCCGGGCGGAAGTCAGGAAGCTGCGGTATATCTCCCGTGGGCCGTCATTGTCGATATGAAATCAGTCTATAACGTCACAAAAGTCGCCACCACTATCTGCGATGACTTCATCAACGCGAGGAAAGCCGGACATCGTTCTCTGTTCCAGAGGATTAAAGACTACGCCTATTATGTCTCCAACGACAAGGTAAACTGGACCCTCGTCGCAGAAGGAACGATGCCTGTCTATGGAGAGTCAACATTCACCGTCACGGCAGACCCGAAAAGACGTCACGCCGGACGCTATCTGAAATTCGAGATAAAGACAATGCACTGGAGGGAAAAGATGGCAGAAGGAGCGACCGAGGACGACTACCACGCAGCGAAGAAATGTTCCGCGACAACCATGGGGCCGGTCATTCTCGGTGAAATTGAAGTCTGGTGCAAATAAAAGAGTCTTGCAAAAAAGAGGAGGAAATAACATGAATATGTACATGAACATAAAGACATACTCTGCGTTCATCCTGTCCATGGTGATTGTCGCCTGCGGATGTAGCAGGGAAATGGTTTCGGGGAGCGGACTTGAAGTGAGACTCTCCGCAGAGGAGCAGGTTACAAAGACCGTCACTGATTTCGGAACCGGAATCACGAGATTCAGCGAAGGAGATGCCGTTTCCGTCTGGTCGGAGGGGCTTGCACCGGACATGAGCGGAGTGCTTTTCACAGTTGGAGCGGATGGCGCACTGGTGCAGGACAGCAAGGACAAGACAAAGTACAGGTACTGCGGTGACGAGGGAGGCTCGTTCCTCGCCTGCTCTCCGGCTTCTGTGGAAAACAACGGCACGGCTGTCGTTTTCAGAGTGCCTTCAGACCAGAGCTCGGCATCAAAGTTTGTCGCTGCCGACTTCTTGACGGGCAAGGCCGCGGTCGAGGCCGCGCAGTCGGCACCGGTAGCGATAAAGTTCGCACACAGGGCTGCGCTCGTCAAGGTCACGACGGCAAAACTGCCGGGAGAATACGGAAGCGCAGCGGAAACCATAACCATAAGCGGAGTGCTCACATCCCTCGAATGGGACAGGGCATCCGACAAGGTCTGCACGATAACCGATGCCGAAACCGGCTCAGTTACAATGTGGAAGGCGTCTGACGGGCTGTTCGCCGCGGTCGTTCCGGCACAGGAAATAGCCGCCGGCAAGATATTCCTCACCATCAGCACCGACGACGGAAGGACGTTCACCTACAAACCGGCAGCCCCTATTACACTCAAGGCGGGTGATGTGTTCAGACTTAAGTTCTGAACCGAGACGCGGCAATAATAATTCAAATCAATCAGATAATAAAATGAAACTTATACTCAAATTCGCCCTCATGCTGGTACTCGCCGTCTCAGCATCGGCCTGCGACAAGAGCAGCCCGCTCGACAAATACAAAGATCCGAAGTGGCACGAAATCACGGACGATGACACTCCTGACACTCCCCTTCCCGACAAGCCAACGGTGGAGGTAAAGAACAAGAAACTCTATGTGAACGGAGAGGAGTTTTTCGTCAAGGGAGCGGCCATCAACGGCTTAAACAACAAGGGAGATGGCTCCAACCCGTTCTACGACACGGCCCACGAGCGTGGGGCAAATGTGGTGAGGACATATTCCCAAATTAATATGAGCGCCCTCGACGACTTAGCGCGCAAGGGAATGTACATCAACATGGGCCTTGTCATCGGCAAAGAATCAGAAGGCTTCGACTACAACGACGACATGGCGAGGAAAAAGCAGATAAACACACTCAAGAGCGTGGTTGACAGGTACAAGAACCATCCGGCAATACTCATGTGGTGCATCGGTAACGAGGTGGAATCCACGACAAAGGCAGACGGGACAAGCTTCAAGCTCAATGTGAACGTGTGGAAGGACATTAACGAGATCGGAGAATACATCAAGAAAGTCGATGGCAGACCGGTGACATTGGCGATTATGGGAATATGGTCAGGACTCACCGAGAGCCTGAAGAAATATATTCCTTCTCTCGACATACTCTGCGTCAACAACTACGAGGGTTCGGTGGAGAAACTCAACTCGAACTATCAGGAAGCAGGGTTTGACTATCCGTACATACTTTCGGAGTTCGGAATCCGCGGTACATGGGACGGGCGGACCCCTCATACTGACTGGTTTACGAAATCGGCGAACGGAGGCCTCATAGAGCCGAGCGGAAACGAGAAGGCTGCGATCTACAAGAAGATTTACACGGACTGCGTGATCGCCTGCTCGGACAAGGGTTGCATCGGCTCATTCGTTTTCCTTTGGGGATGGCAGACCCACGGGGACGTGCTCAACTGGTATGCGATGTACGACCAGTTCGAGGAATCTGCGCTTCCTACCGTCGAGGCTATGGAGGAGATGTGGACAGGTGAGGCATCTATGAACTCCGCTCCAGTGATTGCATCGCGTGAGGACGGAAAGACCGGAGGCAAGATTTACATCGACGGCAGGACATCCGAACAGAGCATCGCGCTCGCTCACGGAAGCCAGCACATGGCATCAGTCGATGCCACAGACCCCGACGGGGACGAACTGACCTACGACTGGAAAATCATCCCGGATGTGCGACAGGATGTGGGCAAGGCCATGTCGCCGATTGCGGGACTGTTCACTGGCAAGATGGGGGCTCAGGTAAATTTCAAGGCTCCTTCCGCAACTGGCTACTACAGACTGATTGTCTATGTGAGAGACAAGGCACATGGGACTGCCTCCTGTGCAGTCATACCATTTAAAGTAAACTGATTTGAAAAAACAAATGAAAAGAATCTTTTATATAATGGTTTTATTGCCGCTGTTAGCGGCGTGCGGGAGTGCGAAGGACGGCTATAAGCTGGTCTGGAGCGACGAATTCAACACCGATGGGCCGGTCGACACGACATCGTGGAACTTCGCGTCAGGCTTCCACTACAACTTCGAGGACCAGTGGTATCAGAAAGACAACGCATGGTGCAAAGACGGCTGTCTCGTCATCGAGGCCCGCAAGGAACGGTTCCCAAGTCCGCAGTACAAGCCTGAGAGCAGTTTCTGGGGAGACAAGAGGGAGTTCGTTGAATACACCTCATCGCGCATCAACACGGCCACAAAGCGGGAGTTCCTCTACGGACGCTTCGAAATGCGGGCGAGGATTCCTGTTGCAAAGGGCGCCTGGCCGGCATTCTGGACGCTTGGGACAGGATGCGAGTACGGCGGAATGCCATGGCCGCAGAGCGGTGAGATTGACATTATGGAATACTATCCGGTGAACGGAGAGCCTCAGATTCTCGGCAATGTGGCAAGTGGTGCACCAGGCACAAACAATGCCTACTGGAATGCCAAAAAGGTTCCGTTCAGCCATTTCCTTGAAAAGGACCCGGACTGGGCAAGCAAATTCCACGTTTGGAGAATGGACTGGGACAGGGACTGGATTCGACTCTACCTCGACGATGAACTCATCAACGAGGTAGATATCAATCAGATGTGGAACACCGGCAGCTGGTCCGGTTACAACCCCCATCGCCACCCTCACTACATCCTGCTCAACCTCGCGCTTGGCGGCTCGAACGGAGGCCCGATTGACGACGGAGCCTTCCCGATGAGGTATGAGATTGACTATGTGCGGGTTTATCAGAGGTAAAGAATCTATCCTCAAAAATACATCTCAAAGCTCACAAGTGCTTTATAACTAAATATTTCAATAATTAACAACGCAAAAACATGAAAACAAACACCACTTATTATGCCCCACCCATTTTGACAGAAATGGAGTTCGCGACAGAAAACGGATTCGCGGCAAGCGATGCCACAAATGCATATGCAAATGCAATTTACGACTGGGAAGACGGAAACGACGACTGGTTCCAAGCCAACTGATGATTAACCAAAACAATTACACAGACGATGAAAAATACATTTTACATAGCGTCCGCATTTGCAGCACTTCTGGCAATCGGCTGCAACAAGTCAGAACAACCTGCAGGCACTCCGGAGACGCCGGCGAAGGAATCCGGAATCGTGCTCTATGCACAGGATATCAATGCCATAGGCAGCAAGACTACAACTACGGAAACGAACGGCACGTTCACTGTAAATTGGGTCAAGGGGGACCAGTTGGCGGTGTATACTGTTCCGGCAGGGACTGACCCGACAACGATGACACTCGCAGAGTGGCAGGCTAGTGAGCCGGTTAGGTTCAAGGCAACTGAAAGCGCAGCTGAAGATGGTTCAATGAAATTCGTTCTGGACGAAACGAAACCCGAGGGCGTTAAACCGGAGGCCTTCAAAAGTAGACTGGAGGCCTTCAAAAAAAGATATGTCGCGGGCAATCTCGACTGGTATGCCGTTTATCCGGGAATTATGGATGCAGCATCACACTCAGGAAAGGGTGTGGTTACATTCGGAGTTTCCAATAAAAGCCAGTCAGGAAACAATAATATGGACCACCTCGCCAACCAGGATGTGTTGTTCGGCAAGGTTTTGAACACAAAAGAACCTGTAATAACAATGCAACACATCGGAACTCTGATGGAATTTGCAGTAACAAATGCTTCTGATACAGAATTTACCGTCGAGTCTATAAGCATCACTGCACCGGAAGTGATTGTCGGAGAGTTTCGGCTAAATTTGACAAAAAAACTTCACTTGACAAAACGGATGGTTTCCATCAGTCTGGGACATACACGCTTACCGTCAATGATGCAGAACCGATACAGAGGAGCGGAACAGCACGATTCTATCAGATTCTGGCACCATTTACCGTCGCTTCTGGAAAAAGTGTCTCCATAACTGTAAATACAGATAAGGGTTTCTGGTCAAAGACAATGACCGCAACCGGCAACGGACTTGACTTTGCGGCAGGTGCAAAGAGTTCCGCAAATCTTAATGTTGATGCCCTTGAAAAGGTTGCGACAAAACAAGTTACTTTAGGTTTCTGTAACAATGAAGGAGGAAACATTGACACACCGTTGCTTTCAATCACAGGCTGCAAAACATACACAATTGCAACAGGGACAAAAAATCAAAGTAAGATTGACATTGTGGCTTGGCATCTAAGCAAAATTACATTAGGAGCACCAAGCTACAAGTGGATGCCATATCCTGATGTCACGAAATGGGCAGTCAGAAATGGGACATCGTTTAAGCGTGCGAAAATTACCCAAAGTGATTTCGACGGTTTCACGAAATACTCAGCTATAGTCAAAGCATACGAAAACGCAACGGAGGGATTTGATATGTTCGAGATTAAAGAAAACGAGGACAATTATGTCTTTGTCAAAACAGCCTCTGAACAATATGCTGTCATAAAGATTGATAAGCTCAACAACAAGACACTAGGAGTCAATAAAAACAAGTATGAGTCTGTGACACTGACTGTAAAATATCTTAATTAAGAATAAATGACAACCAGAAGAAATTTCATAAAAAGCATGGGGACGATGGCGGTGGCTGCCACCGTCGCCCCTGATTTGCTTGCCGGGGAACTCTCCGGTGAACGCAAGTTCCATGACGGTGAGAGCGTCAGATTCAGACAGTCACGAATAAAGCTGGACAGCAGTTGGGACGTGATTGTGGTCGGAGGAGGGCCGGGCGGATGCACGGCCGCCATAGCCGCAGCCCGGGAAGGCGCTAAGGTGCTGCTGATTGAGGCGACAGGACAGCTCGGAGGAATGGGAACTGCTGGAATGGTGCCTGCGTGGTGTCCGTTCTCGGATGGGGAGAAAATCATCTACCGCGGACTTGCGGAGAGAATCTTCAACGAGTCAAAAATAGGCGTTCCTCACGAGCCTAAAGGCAAACTTGATTGGGTAAACATAAACCCGGAATATCTTATGAAGGTCTATGACCGCATGGTCACGGAATCGGGAGCAAGCGTCCTATTCTTCTCGCGTGTCGCCGCTGTCGAGAAAAGTGCGGACGACACGGTTGATGCCATCATCGTTGCCAACCAGCTGGGGCTCACCGCATTCAGGGCAAAGGTTTTCGTCGATGCCACAGGAAACGGAGACCTCTCAGTCTGGGCAGGAGCCACATATATGAAAAGTGACGTGCTTCAGGACTCCACCCTCTGTTTTGCCCTCGCCAATGTAAACGGCGAGAAATACCGCGAAGACCTTTACAGCGACAATAAGCAGAGCCCGATTCACAAGTTCGTAGGCCCGGATGGGAAATATCCCCTCACGGTACACCATTTCTGCCTGAACCTCATCGGACCGAATGTTGTGCAGTTTAACGCCGGGCACATTCACGTTGACACAACAGACCCACGTAGCGTCACCGAAGCAATGATGACGGGACGGCAGGTGGCTCAGCAGTATCTCGAGGCCTGCAAGGAAGCCTGTCCGGAGATTTTCGGCAACGCGTTTGTCGTCAAGACAGCGTCTCTTCTCGGAATGCGCGATGGCCGCCGCATTGTTGGGGACTATGTCTTCACCAAGGAAGACTGGAACGCACGCCGCACATTCGAGGACGAAATCGGCCGCAACAGCTACTACCTCGATGTGCACAAGAGCGGCTTCAAGCCGGTTCATTACAATAAAGGCGACTCTCACGGAATCCCATACCGTTGTCTAACGCCGAAAGACCTCAGGAACGTGCTCACGGCCGGACGCTGCATCTCCACTGATGAGGAAGCCTTCGGCAGTCTCCGCGTGATGCCGCCGTGCCTTGTGACCGGGGAGGCCGCAGGAGCAGCCGCTGCGATTGCCATTCAGCAGTCACGCTGCGATGTGCACGCCGTTGACGTGCAGTATCTGCGTAGGCGCCTTCGTACCGAAGGGCAGTATTTTCTGTAACAGAAAATACTGTCCTTCCGGAATTCCTCATATATAACTCCATAACCATCAGAATTTTATGAATTTCATTCTCACTTTCCTCGCCGCTATTTTCCTCGGCGGAATCTGGGACTTCAGATTTGAAGAGAATAAGTCGCTCGAACAGGTCTATGACCTCGACTTCACGGCAAACGACAAAATGTGCGTCCCGGGATGCTGGGACATGATGCCGGACTACTACCTCAAGCGCGGAACAGCCCTCTATCGCCGGACTTTCATGGTCGAAAAGGACTTCAAGGATGCCGTGCTGGAGATCGAGGGCATGGGACTGCGCGGACGGTTCGCAATTGACGGACGCGAACTTGGGGAATACCCGTATCCATACGCGAAACTTGAAATTCCGGTCGGAAAACTCTGCAAGGGAGAGCACGAGATTGTCGCCGCCCTTGACAACCGCTTCGACAAGGAGAAGATGAAACTCGCCAGATCGTTCTACGACTTCTATCTCTTCGGCGGATTCTACCGAGGAGTGAGGATTGTCGAGAAAGAGCCTAAGATTTTTGTCCGCACGCTAGACTACCGGACAGGACTGATCGAGGTCGAGGTTGAAGGAGGCCGAAAGTTCCGCAAAACTCTCAAGGACTTCAAATTGTGGAGTCCCGAAGAGCCGAATATGACTACGATTGAGGTAGATGGCAGGAAGGTCCGCTTCGGTGTGAGGCAGATTGAGGCGCGGGACAGAAAGCTCTGGCTCAACGGAAAGGAGCTGTTTCTCAAAGGTGTGAACCGCCACGACCAGAGCCCTCTTGGAGGCGCTACCGTGCCCGAGATCGAGTGGGTTCAGGATCTGCAGCACCTCAAGGACCTCGGAGGCAACTTCATCCGTGGGGCACACTACCAGCAGGCCGACCGATTCCTCGAACTCTGCGACGAGATGGGCGTGCTCGTATGGGAGGAGTCCCTCGGCTGGGGCAACGGACAGGACTATACCAAGAGCGTCGGGGACTGTACCGACCCGGAATTCCGGAAGCAACAGATCAAGCAGACTCGGGACATGGTTCGAAACAGTTTCAACCACCCGAGCGTAATCATCTTCTCTTTCTTGAACGAGCCGGGAAGCACCACAAAGGAATGCAAAAGCCTGATTGACGAACTTATAGCCACGGTGAAGGCTGAGAATTCCGGAAGGCTCGTCACCTTCGCCTGCAACATGGGAGTGAACGACATCTGCAACGATAACACGGACCTCATCGCCATCAACAACTATCCCGGTGTTATCCCGTGCTACCCTGGCGAGCCTGTCACTCTCAGAAAGAAAGTGAACGAAAGCTTCGACGAAATAGTAGCATCTTTCCGCACGCGCTATCCCGACAAGCCTATCATGATTTCCGAGACAGGATACGGTGCCGTCTATGGCTGGCACGACCAAGCAGCGAGCGTCTCGACTGAAGAGTTCCAAGTTGAGTACCTCACCTACGCATTTGAGAACTTCTGGAACAATCCAGACATCATAGGTTTCGCCGTATGGCAAATGAACGACAACCGCACCTACTCCCGCAACAGCGAGGACCAGCCGGCAAAGCAATTCATGGCCATGAGCCACGCCGGCCTCTACAACTTCCTTCGCCAGCCGAAGAAATCCGTAGAGACCGTCCGCCACTATTTCTCCTTGAAATGAGTATAGATTATATAAAATTTCGTTATCATCATTTCAATAACACTGAAGGTAAGTATGAATATTCAGAAGTTTTTGTCCATAATCATCGCCATGGCCATCGGGACAGCCGTTTCTTACTCCAAGGTTATCCCAACGCCCGTCTTCTCCGACAATATGGTGCTCCAGCAGCAGAGCAAAGCAGCGATATGGGGAGAGGCAACTCCAGGAAAAAAAGTGAAGATTTCAGCATCGTGGTCAAAGTCAAAGTTTGAGGCGTATGCCGATGAGAACGGGAAATGGTTCACGAGGATTTCGACACCCAAGGCCGGCGGTCCATACAGAATCGTTCTTGACGATGGAGAGCGGACAGTCATCGACAACGTCCTCATCGGCGAAGTCTGGCTGTGCGCCGGGCAATCCAACATGGAGATGCCTATCAAGGGATTCAACGGGCAGCCGGTGAAGGGCTCTGCGGAAACCATACTGAACGCAAAGCCGGAAATCCCCGTGCGGCACTGTTACGTAAAGAGGGAGACCTCGCTCACTGTGAGAGACAAGTGCACGGCGACATGGACGGAGAACACTCCGAAAGACGTAGCCGAGGCCAGTGCGCTCGCATATTTCTTCGCGTCCAAACTCCACGATGTCCTCGGTGTGCCGGTAGGCGTCATCAACGTGTCATGGGGTGGCAGCTGCATAGAGGCATGGATGAGCAAGGAACTGCTTGACAAGGAGTTCGCGGGAGAAATGGACATGAGGGCATACGAACTCGGACGTTGGCCGAAAGATTTCAAGGGATTTGTCCCGGCATGTCTCTACAACGCCATGCTTCATCCGTTGGCTCCATACACGGTCAAGGGCTTCATCTGGTATCAGGGATGCAACAACCGCAACCGTCCGGAGCAGTACAGAAGACTCCAGCCGGCATTCGTAAAGATGCTCCGCGATGAGTGGGGCGATGATTCCCTGCCATTCTATTTCACCCAGATAGCCCCGTTCAAGTACGGAGGCACCGAGGATGACCCTCGGACCGGCTATTTCATGTGGGCACAGGCTCAGACTTTAGAGAAGATTCCGCACAGCGGGATGGCAACTACCGTTGATGTCGGGGAAGCCAACTGCATTCATGCAGCAGACAAGGCCACGCCCGCGCATAGGCTCGCATATCTCGCTCTGACAAAGGACTATGGCATCTCCGGCCCAGATGTGGATACTCCAGTTGCGGAGTCGTTTGCCTTCGGGAACGGCACGGCGACAGGGACATTCCGCTGCGGTCCTCAGGGTCTCTCGCCCATATCCACTGACCTTCATGGATTTGAACTGGCCGGAGCAGACCATGTTTTCCATCCCGCGACCGCACGAATTGACGACAATGACTGTAAGGTCATTCATGTCCGCTCCGATGAGGTCAAGACACCGGTGATGGTCCGTTACTGCATGAAAAACTGGTTCGTGCCCACGCTCTTCAACTGCTTCGGCATCCCTGCCAGCCCTTTCCGCTCCGATGACCAGGAATAATACATAAGTCGTCTGCGGTAAAATTTCTCCAGCGTCTTGCATTTAGGACTACTTCCCGGTCTTAGAGGTTGCAAGAAGAAACTGGCCGGAAGCATTGTCGTAGAGCACTTTGCCGTTTAATTCACGGAAGTTCCGGACGATATAATCCCCGGTGACATTTTCCAGAGGCCTTATGTCATACAGTTCCTCAAGCGTTTCCGAGAACCCTTTTCTGAAACGGGAGCGAAGAGCAGCCCTTGCATTGGAAATGTCATTTCCGGCTGCGTAAGCGTGGAGGATATACAGGAAGTTCGCCTCGAAAGTCATGAGAATCAATGTGTCCCTGTCGAATAGTCTGTCCTGGAACTGGTACTGCATATCATTGCGCCAGCAGAAAGGTAACTTGTTGATATACAGATTAGTTGTGCTGAACGGATCGTCCGCCTCCGTGAAAAACTTTCCGCGTATGAAGAAATTAGGAGTCGGGCAATATCCTTCTGTCGATTCATCCCGGTACCTCAGTCCGAGGCGGCCATATTCTTCCGGAGCCTTATACGAAAGCGTGATACATTCCTGAATGACATTCCGGGCATACGTATATTGTTTATACACAGACTCTCCAGCGATTTCATTGCCATCCAGATAATACTTGCTGTCCCCGATATAATAAATCTGTCCCTTTCCGAAAGGCGCCTCGTCCCTATATATATGGTCAATGATTTTGCCGTCCCGCTGCTCGCGCAGACCATCAGGCAGACTGTCCTTCTCATCGCTGATGAGCCTGTCCGTCATCGCCTCGAAAATGATATTGAAGTCTCTGGCTATCAACGCCTCACCGCGCGCTTTCTTGGCATTGACCTTTTCACTTTTCGCGAAAAATGCGTAGAGCAGGTTCCAGAGCAGCACAAATTCATCTTTGAAGTATCGTTTCCTGATCGATTTCAGGAGCCGCGTACCCTTTCCTGACAATATCATTGACCTGATTCTTTTAGGCGGTATGATTTTATAGGCCAATGCAGGTGTCGCGTCGAACATGAAAATGTCCTTTAGGTAGTTCAGGACAGAGTAGAAGAGCGAAATCAGCTGTTCGTTGTAGTCAATCTGCTTGTCGTGGTTGAGCGTGTCGAGGTAAAAAGGCTGATTGTCAATGATATATGCCTGCGAATGATTGATGGTCTTGGCCCAATGAATCCTGTTCTTCCCGCTGTGCGAGATGAGGCTGCAGTACGTCAGGAGAGTCTGGTGATTCTTGTGGAAATCGATGAGGGACAGGACAATGTCAATGAGGGTGCACGAATCCGTGCCTCTGCGAGATGTCACATTCCGGGTCTTGTTTCCCTCCATGATTATCCCGGAGTCAGGATAGTCGCCTTGGAACCGCTTGATGGCCAGGTATATCCAGACTGATATGGAAAATATGTTTCGGGCCAATGAATTGTCTGCATTGATCTTGTCAGGGAAGGGATAATGCGTGAATTCGTCAATGTCGTATTTTCCGAATGCGGTCAGCCTGTCTCCTGATGCTTTCAGAAAGACTTTCGGGAGAATGAATATCGCGTCAGCTGCAGATGGTGAAAAGAAATATCCTGTACAGTTCATGCGGACCCTGTCGTCTGCCGGTGCCGTATAGCAGGTGGCCGGAAGGTCCAATGCCTTTATGAAAGAGGCATCATAGTTTGCATTTTCGAACAGGATAATCATCTGAGTTATTGCTTATTGGCGAATGCTATGGCTCCGGAGTCCCGTCGTCGCTGGTCTGTATCGGCAGTACGTTCATGCTGTACATGAAACCGAGAAGGAGGTCGGAGCCTCTTTCTGTAAACAGGTCATTGAACGAGAACTCCTCTACCGAGTACTCGCTGATATGGGCGCGGAAAAATTCATCGCCGCGCTCCTCGGAATCCCGCTGCCTCATGCTCTCCTTTGACATTGACCTCATGAAATTCTGCTCTGTCAGGTATTCGTCTTTGCAGACCTCGCTCCAGAGATAGAACATGACTTTGCTCTTGAATTCGGCTTCGTCAATGTCGGATTTTATGAAGTAGTTTCCGAGTTGTTTGTCTTCGGACTCGGTGACACGGCGGATTCTGTCATTGACTGCTTTCAGGAAATCAATCCAGCGGAACCTCTTGTCACTGAGCTTGATAGTGAAATGGTTCGAGGTAGCGCCGCTGTATTTTATCGGCACATATTCCCAGTCCCAACGCCGCTTGAATGCGCTGTCCATCGGGAAAAGCGACTGGTCTGACGTGTTCATCGTGGCGAGAATGTGCAGATTCGGCGGAAGTCGAAGTTTGCCGTCCTGTATCCCTTCGGGCTCAGTGTCCGTGTCAATGCCTTTGGACTTGGTCAATTCCGCTTTGATGTAGTCGCGAAGGTCTTTGTCTGCATTGATAGGGTACTCCGAATAGCCGTCGCTTCCTCTGTCGAGCAGCTGGAAAAGGTCGCCGAAAATCTGTGCGCAGTTGCCGCGGTTGATCTCTTCGATTATCAGATAAACCGGCGTGTCAATGTCTTTGTATGCTTCGATGTAAGCGTTTGTAAATGTCTGAGGTACAAATGAATATCTTATGGTTTCACCGTCGCTTTCCGGCTTGTATGTTCCTACAAATGTCGAATAATCAGAGTCCGGATGGAATGTCGTGCGGAACACTTTCTTTCCCTTAGTTTCCGTCTCCACCTTGTTCGACTTTCCGCTCCCCGGATTTCCGAAGTAGATCTTCTGGAGGGATGGGAAGGAGGTAACTATAGGTGATTGTTTTAAGGCAGATAAAAATGCTGAACGCCTTGATTCCGTCGATTCGAATATTAGTTTTTTGTCTTTGTCTAATATGTATGCGGAAAAATGTAATTCATCCTGTTTCTTAGTTGTCATCTGATATATGAACCAGGCAGAGTCGCTATTTAGCCCAATGGCTTGTTCCATTTTATCAAAGCAATCGCGGTTAATCTGTTTGCCCATGTATGTCATGTTCGGATTATATTTTATCGTCCTGCGTCCAACATGATTAGCACCTTTCAACTTCTTTACTATTAGCAACAAGAAATTTCCGTTCGGCACCAACGTGCCATTGATGAACACTTTTGTGAAAATACTGGCAACTACAAATTCATATGAATCTGTTTGTTGCCCTCCTTTACCCAACGGACACTTTACATTTTCGGTATCGGGTATTGAACAATATAACATTGCCGACAAGAAATCACCTGTATCTTCGAATGAGAATCGATATCCTTCGCCTTGTCCAAGTTCAGTTCCCCATGCTGGGGTGCCGCCTCCATATTGTATGTCACAATTGAAAGCTAATGATCCGAGATTTAGTATCATAACTGACTGAAAATGTGTTTGATTAATATTCCTACTAGATTGACATCCCAACCATTCCCAGCTCTTTTTGATAATTGAGAATATGACTGGCCTGCATAGTTAAGTTCTCCGTCATTGAACCCCATGAATCGGAATTGTTCGTCAATGGACATTTTTCTTACGATTTCATGGCCGTTCTTGGGAACTTCAATAACTCTTAGGCTGTTATGCTCCGGTTGGGTTATAGTTATGCAGATTGCATCTTTCTTGATTTTTTTATTGTAAACATCAAAACATAGAGGCTCTTCAACAGCAAATGATTCGATATGATGTTTTTCTTTCAGGTGAGCAATCTGCTTTTCCGATAGGTATAAGTACTCCGGCGGATTACTGTCCAGCAAGTCGCCAAATTTCCTTGTTAGTGGTGTTTTCGGAGGAACTATATTGAAGTTTGATGGAAGACCACCGAATTTTGCAAACATCCAAAGTCTTTCTCTATTCTGAGGAATTCCATAGTCTTTTGAATTGAGGACTGCGTATGCGATATCTCCGTAGCCTATTTCCTTCAGTGAGTCTTGTATCGTTTTGAATGTGGATGAAAACTTCTTTTGAGTTAAACCTTTGACATTCTCTAATAAAATGTATTCAGGTTTTTTAATAGCGCATATCCTGATTATGTGATAGAATAGGGTCCCTCTTCCGTATTTGTCCTCTTCTCCAAGTTGTAGCCCAGCTGAGGAGAAGGGCTGACACGGAAATCCTCCAGTAAATAGATCAAAATCTGGTAATTCTTCAGGTTTGATTTCAGTGATGTCTCCCCAGTTTTTTATTTCCGGAAAATTGGCATTAAGTAATTGACTGGCAAAGTTATCAAACTCTGACATGCCTACAACTTCATATTTAACTCCAGAGCGCTTCAGACCGAATGATGCTCCACCATATCCTGCAAATCCTTCAAATACTCGGAGTGGTGTGTTTTTATGGTCAATAAATAGGGACCATCATTGGAAAGGCTGAACGACAGGGCGTTGCACCTCGCTGAAAACGGGATGCAGGCGCTGCCGGTTGCGAATTTCTTAAAAAGACTGTAAATTTACGGGGATTTAAAGAAAGCAAGAGATTATGCCAAATAAACGGTTGACATTTATTGACCCTTTACCCACCCGAAGCGGGCGAGAAAACGCATGAGGGTCTTGCGGTCGACGTGGCATTCTGCTGCGATTCTGCGATACGATGCGCCGGACTCCAGCATTGACAAAATATAATCTTTCCTATGGTAGAGCTTCAACTTCTCAGGGTCATTGACGGAACCCCTCGGGCGGCCGAGCACGATTCCCTCCGCCTTTTTGCGGGCGAGGGCTTCCTTGGTGCGTTGGCTGATGAGGTTGCGCTCGATTTCGGCGGACAGGCCGAACGCGAATGCGAGAACTTTGCTGGGAATGTCGTCGCCGAGCCGGTAGTTGTCCTTGATGGTCCAGACTCGGCAGCCGCGCATCATGCAGATATTGAGTATCTCCATGATCATGAACAGGTTGCGCCCGAGACGCGACAGCTCGGAACATATGATGAGGTCGCCGCTGCGGACTTTGCGGAGAAGTTTTCCCAGACGCCTGACCGACCAGTCCTTGGTGCCGCTGATGGTCTCTTCTATCCAGCCGTCGATGGAGATGCCCTGCCTGTCGCAGAACTTGAGAATTTCAAATCGCTGATTCTCAACTGTCTGCTTGTCACTGCTCACTCTGATGTATCCGAAATTCATAATGCTCACTCCACAATCATAAGAGCCGTCCGGATTATCCGGGCCGCTTCTCCCGCACTATGTCGGATGCATAGACAAGCACAGTTATTCCAAAATTAGCAATTCCAGGTAACAAAGCCAAGACAAATGAAAGAAATCTCAACTTCAAAACTTGTTGACGGATACAAGAGGGCTTTCATTGATTCTAATGTCAATGCGGAGCCGTCATATACTCCTCAATTTGTCTCCAACTCCAACGGCAACAAGGTGTTGACTGAAATCGAAAGCGAATTGCGGGAGTGCTCGTCAATGCTTATGTCCGTGGCGTTCATAACGAAGGGCGGAATCACTCCGTTGCAGGGAGTGTTGAAGGAACTGGAGGCCAAAAATGTTCCGGGCAAGATCCTGACGACCGATTATCTGACGTTCAGCGATCCTGAGGCTCTCGATACGTTGGCTGGTCTCAAGAACTTGGAAGTCAGGATGTTCCGTACTGACAAAGTGGGCTTTCACACGAAGGGCTATCTCTTCCATAATGGCGATGACATCAGGATATTGGTAGGCAGTTCGAATCTTACACAGAATGCCATAACGAGGAATTTCGAGTGGAACACGAAAGTGGTAGCCACAGCCGACGGCCAATATGCGAAAGATATTGAAACTGAATTCAATAGTGTTTGGGAAAGTTCGGTAGATTACAATGAATGCAGGGAAGAGTATTCTCGGCAGTTTCGGGAGTCCAAGGAGCAGAAGGCAGCATTGAACAAACTGGTCGCGGAACTGGACCTGTCGTATTCGCGTGTCATTGAACCGAACAGGATGCAGCAGGAATTCATGTTGGAGGTGCTGCGTCTGTTGCGCTCGGGGCAGAAGAGGGCGCTTCTGGTGTCGGCGACGGGAACGGGCAAGACCTATGCTTCTGCTTTCGCTGTCAGGGCAATGTTGTCTGCTGACTTGTTGTCCAAGAGGAAGGTGCTGTTCCTGTCTCATCGAGAGATGATCAATGTCCAGGCGGAAAAGAGTTACCGCAAGGTGATGGGTGCGGCGTTCAGGACTGCGCAGTTGTCAGGAAACTGCCAGGATATGTCTATGATCAAGTCGGCGGATATGCTTTTCGCTACGATGAACATGATGGCCAAGGATGATTTCAGGGCGGTGAATTTCGCTCCGGATGAGTTCTCGGTTATCATCTTGGATGAGTGTCATCGCTCAGGTTCAGAGAGTTACCGTAAAATCATCGATTATTTTACTCCGCAGTTCCTGCTCGGTATGTCTGCTTCTCCTGACAGAACTGACGGATTCGATGTGTACAGCCTTTTCGACCACAATATCGCGTGCGAAATCCGTCTCCAGACTGCGCTCGAGAACGACCTTCTCTGCCCGTTCCACTATTTCGGAATCCAGGATTTGAAGGTCAATGGCGGTCAGGTGGATGTCGATGATTTCAAGGACCTTACGAGTGAGGAGAGGGTGAAGAACATAATTGACGTGGCTGAATATTACGGGTATAGCGGGGACAGGGTGAGGGGACTTGTCTTCTGTAGCGGGACTGATGAGGCCCAGGCGTTGTCCGCATTGTTCAACCGCATTGACAAGAAAAATAGCGGCCGCAGGTACCGTACTGTGGCATTGACAGGAAAAGACAGCGAAGCGGTTCGCCGGAAGTCGGTGGAGATGCTCGCGGCGGATTCGGCGGATGAGGATGAGATTCTGGATTATATTTTTACGGTTGATATTTTCAATGAGGGTGTGGATATTCCGGAGATTAATCAGGTAATCATGCTCCGGCCTACGGAATCGGCGATTATTTTCGTGCAGCAGTTGGGGCGCGGCTTGCGCAAGGCTAAGGGGAAGGAGTATGTGGTGGTTCTGGACTTTATCGCCAATTATAACAACAACTATCTGATTCCTATTGCGTTGTCTGGTGACAGAACCGGAAATAAGGACAATATCCGCAGGTATCTGATCGAGGGGAACAATGTTATCAATGGTGCTTCCACGATTTATTTCGATGCTGTGACCCGCAAGCGTATTTTCGAGTCCATAGACGCGGCGAGTATCAATACCAGGCAGATTATCATGGACAGTTACCGTCAGTTCAAGATGAAACTTGGCCGCAGACCGGCATTGACCGATTTCGACAAATACGGGGAGATGGATCCGCTGCGGATTATTTCGTATGTGGATGGTGAGTTGAAGAAGCGTCAAATGGCTTCGTATCATGGCTTTCTGGTGGCTTTCGATGATCTGGACGAGACGCTTACGCGGGAGGAGAACCATATTCTCGAGTTCGTTTCTCAGAAGTTCGCGTCCGGGAAGCGGCTCAATGAGGTGCTGATGCTGGAGGTGCTGTCTCGTGCCGGCGCGTCTGATGATGTCCTCGATTTATGGAAGAGGTCAATGTCGGAGCACAAGCTGCCTTGTGGGGAGTATGCTGTGCGCAACATGATTTCTCTGATGACAGGGGAATATTATGACTGCGGTTCTGGAGGAAAGCGCTTCCGTGACTGCTTGCTGATGGAGGTGCGGGCTGGTGTCTATAGGGTTTCGTCAATGTTGAGGTCGGCATTGGCCAATCTGGATTTCTGTTCGGCGCTTGAGGATGTATTGGCCTTTGCCAGAGGACGTTACGAAGCGTATTACATGTCTGATGAAGGGCTTGTTGTCGGACGGAAATATACTTATGAGGATGTGTTCCGTCTGCTGAACTGGAATAAGAATGCGGTGGCTCTGAATGTGGGCGGGTATAAATATGATGCCGAGACCAAGACTTATCCGGTGTTCGTAAATTATGACAAGCCGCTGGAAATCAATGATACCATACGTTATGAGGACCGTTTCGTGGACCCTTCGACTCTGGTGGCGATTTCCAAGAGCAAGAGGACTTTGGACTCTGCGGATGTGATGACGGCTGCGGACAGTGAGCGGCTTGGAGTGCGAATGTTCCTGTTTGTCCGAAAGAATAAGGATGACAAGGAATCGAAGGAATTTTACTATCTTGGCAGAATCAGGCATGAGGCGGGCGGTATGCTCAAGCAGTTCGTGATGCCGAATACTGATGTGTCTGCCGTGGAGATTGAGTATAAACTGGAGACTCCGGTGGAGAAGAATCTGTATGATTATCTGACGTCGGAGAATGTGTGACTGGTCGGAGAATGTATGACTGGTCGGAAAATGTGTGATGACTTTATAAAATATTGACAATGAAGACAATAAATGTGGTGGCTGCGGTGATTATGAAGGAAGGCAAGGTGTTCGCGACGCAGCGCGGATATGGTGAGTTCAAGGACGGATGGGAGTTCCCCGGCGGGAAGGTTGAGGCGGGGGAGAGCCCGGAAGAAGCGCTCTGCCGTGAGATCCGTGAGGAGCTGGAGGTTGAGGTCAATGTCGGTGACCTTATCGATACCATCGAGTACGATTACCCGGCTTTCCACCTCTCCATGAAATGTTATGCCTGCACGATCGCAGGTGGCAGTCCGCACCTTCTCGAACACGAGGCCGCCCGCTGGCTCTCCGCAGACCAGCTCGACTCCGTAGCCTGGCTACCAGCCGACATTACATTGATCCCGAAGATCGCAGGACTGCTGTAGGGGCGTGGTTTCGATGGTCGGATGCGGTGGATGTAGCTGGCTCTGATGTGGTGGTGAATGGCGGTCTGATAGGTAAGCGTCTCCGCGGTTACGTATTGACGCGTTTTCAGCGGTTCCGTACTTTTGCCCATGGAAATGTCAAGAACAGATTAACATGGAAACAAAAGAAACAGCTTTACTTTTTGATTTTGGCGCAGCGCGTAACTCTCTGAATACTAGTGCTTTAATCATTTTCAGAGTTGCGGTTTGCTCTACTCTGAAAACGGTTAAATCACTGATACTTAACGCTTTACAGGGTGCGCCAAGTGTGTCGTCCTGAAAAAAGTTTACCAAAAAAAGTAAACTTTTATGGAAGCTAAATGCTATCGGGCGATGTGGCGCGCCCAGGGAAAAATGCAGCGCGAGTACTTCTCGGGAGTGTCTGTAGAAAGCCTGTCAAGGAGGTATGGCTACATGTATCGCGACTCTTGACATTTTTTCCGGATATACGGATTTTTTCAAAAAATTCTTATATTTGGGTGTATGAAATGGACTAGACAAAATCTTTATAGCCAATATGTTTTGGCTATCTTATGTTTGTTGTTTTCTGCACGGGGCTCCTGGGCATCTGAATTCGTGTCAGGGCCAAATCCAAGCAATATGACACAGAAGGTCGCAGACAATGTGACCGGCAAGATCATGACTGCCGACGGGGAACCTTTGGCGGGGGCAAGCGTGATGATACGCGGAACCAAAATCGGAACTACAGCTGACATTGACGGAAACTACAGCATCAATGCGCCGGGAGAAGGTGAGTCTTATGTGCTTGTGTTCCAGTACCTTGGAATGAAAACTATGGAAATCACGGTAAGTCGGCAGAGATTGTTGGACGTGCGTCTGGAAGAGGACAATGAACTGGAAGGCTCTGTGATTGTCGGAGCATATGGCACGAAACAAAGTAGGGAAGACCTCATCGGAAGTGCGTTTCAGGTCAATGCCGAACAACTTAAGGATAAGCCGAAAACCCGCATTGACAATCTCCTGAGCGGACTTGTGCCTGGCATGAGCATTGAACCGAACACGGATGCTGCGGGTACGACCAGAAGCCGTTACGAGACCCGGATCAGGGGTGAGGCTTCGCTGAGCGCGTCTAACGAACCTCTTTGGGTAATCGACGGCGTGCCTGTCTATACGGGTGGCAGGACCAACCAGATGGCTGGGACATCATATACAGTTTCTCCGCTGTCGTATCTGAATCCTGATGACATTGAATCGATTACGGTGCTGAAAGACGCAGACCAGGTTACCATTTACGGTGCCGACGGCTCCAACGGCGTCATCCTCGTGACCACGAAGTCAGGCACCAAGAACAAGCCGCTGTCAGTGAGCGCGAGAGTGAATTTCGGCGTCGCCACCATCGACAAGAGCACCGAATTCCGCATGATGAGCCAGAAGCAGTACCTCGAAGTCGCAAAAGAGGCTTGGGTCAATGCCGGCAAGAATCTCAATACGTTCCCTTATCAGGACAATGACTATAACTCGTATTCTACGACAGATACGGACTGGTCCAAGGAGTATTTCGGAGTGGGGACGAACTTGTATGCGGATTTGTCCCTTACCAGCGGAACGGACAAGCTTTCCAATTATGTGACAGGCTCTTACTATCGCACGAACAATACCGTGAAAGGGGACAGTCAGCAGCGTTTCTCATTCAGGACCAGAAACACCTATGACTTCACCGACTGGCTGAAAGTCAATGCCCAGCTTTCCGCTTCATATAATGACAATGACCTGTTTCCTCTCTACAGGGGCTATCTGGAAACATTGCCTATCTTGGAGCCTTATCTGAACGACGGCTCTTTCCGCCTGTACAATAAGGTATATGATTCCGCGACAGGATGGTCAATGCAGAAGTTCACTAAAAATGAGGTCCCTGACCGTGAGGCCAATACTAACAGACAGCGTTCCGTGGTGACTTCAGCAAACTTCTCTGCTGAGGTGAAAATCATTGAAGGGCTGAAGTTTACGGCCCAATATGCCATTGACTATACTCACAGTCATGAGGATATCTACTATTCGCGGATGACTCTTGACGGCATGGATTCCGCCGGAAATCCGAAGGGAAGTTCCAGAAGGGCGGACGCCTCATATATGAACTGGACCAATGTCGAGAGGCTTAACTTCGACAGAAAGTTCGCTGACAAGCACAGCGTGAGCGCGTATGCCGGCATTGAACTCAGACAGGTAAAATATCAGACATTATATGCGACCGGAAGCGGCTTCATGAACGACAATATCCAGGAAGTGGGCTATGCTGACGAGTCCTCCAGAAAGGGCTACAGTTCTGCCAATGTTGAAAGGAAGATGTCTTTCCTCGGGAGAGCGGTATATTCCTATGATTCAAGATATTATGCTTCTGTCAATGTCAGATGTGACGGTAATTCCGACTTCGGGGAATACTCCAGATGGTCCAACTTCTGGTCAGCCGGCCTGTCGTGGAATGTCCATAAGGAGAAGTTTTTCCATAGCGAACTGATCAAGATGCTGAAATTCAAGGCCTCGTTCGGATTCACCGGAAACTCGCGTGTCGATACCTCCGGAGCTGACGGAACTTACGTTTAAGGAAGCAGTTACTCATATGCCGGAAACATCGGAGCCGTAATCGGTTCTGTGCCGAATCCGGGACTCTCGTGGGAGAAGACCAGGATGGTCAATGCAGGTGTACGCATCGAACTCAAAAAGATTCTCGACATCGAACTTGAGTATTATGACAATGTTACCAGCGATATGCTGAGCAAAATCTATGTCTCTCGCGTATTGTCCTCAGACAGAATATCTTCCAATATCGGAAGAATGAGAAACACTGGCATTGAACTTTCCCTTTCCAGCACCAATTTCGCCCGCAGGAACTTTACCTGGACGACGAATTTCAATATGGCGCACAACTCGAACAAAATTCTGGAATTGTATAATGGTGTTCCGACAAGTTTCGGCTCTTATGCCTGGATGGAAGGGTATGACTCACAGACCTGGAACCTTGTCAGATGGGCAGGAGTTGACCCGAGCGACGGCTCTCCGATGTGGTATGACAAGAACGGCAACATTACACGTACTTTCAGTACCGCGAACAGAGTTCCATACAAGACCAGGACACCGCTCCTGAGCGGAGGACTCGTGAACAACCTGAGCTGGAAAAACTGGACATTGTCATTCCAAATCAATTATCTGATAGGTGGTTACGCATTGCCTACCTATGCGGGCATCTACTTCAAGGACGGATATGACATTATAAGTGCCAACCAGGCCGTGGAAGTATATAAATACAGATGGACTACTGCAGGCGTCCCTGCCAAGTTCCCGAAGGTCTCCAACCTTTCTTCGAAGTCTGCGATGAACTCCACAAGGTGCCTTTACAACAGGACCAACTTCGACCTGACCAATGTGGCATTGACATACAACATTCCGCAGAGTCTGCTTGCGAAGATGAGGCTCAAGAGCGCTTCCGTCTCTCTCATAATCGACAATCTGTATCTGTTCACGCCGGACCAGAAGAAGGGCCTGAACTCATATAAGACAATGATGTACGGCTATCCTCGTACAAGGACATTGACCCTGGGCATCAATGTGGGTTTTTAGGTCAATGCAGAATTCCGGAGGAGATTGAACATGAATATCAATGACAATATGAAGACTCTCAAGAATATATTTGCTTTTCTGATGCTGCTTCCGGTGATGGCCTCATGCCATTTCCTGGAGGTGGAAAAGACCGGCAAGACTTCCATAAAGAATTTCTACTCAGATGTTTACGCTTTGGATGCTGCGGTGAACGGCATTTATGGGCTTACGTACAAGTTCTATGACAACTATATGGTCCTGTATCCGGAAGTGGCCGGCGACCTGATCCATTTTCAGATAGCAACGTCCGAGTGGCGGCAGCAGTTCGACTTCGTTTCGGACGAGAACGAGGAGACTACTGCCGTGGGATATATCTGGAAGAACGGATATGAGATCATTGCTAATGCCAATGAGGTCATCCAGTACGGACCTTCCGTGTCTGACCGTTTTCCGCAGCAGGCCGCGACTGTCCGCAACTATATCGCCCAGGCCTATTTTCTGAGGGCTTTGGTTCATCTGGATCTCTGCCTCGTCTATGGCCAGACCTATACGTACAGCAGTGATGCTTCCCATCTCGGAACTGCCGTGATGACTACGATGCCTGATGTGAAGTCCAAGATAGCAATGAGTTCAGCATCAGCTACTTACAAGCAAATTCTGAGCGACCTCCAGACTGCGCTGGATATGTTTGCTGACGGCTGGACCAAGGGCTGTTTCTATGCCTCTCCAGCGGCTTGCAAGGCATTGATGGCCAGGGTGTACCTCTATATGGGAAACTATGCAGACGCCAAGAAGTACGCTTCGGAAGTCATATCTGACTATGGTCTGTCATTGACACCGCGTGCGGATTATGTGGCGATGTTCTGCAGCCGCAAGGAAGGTCAGGAAGCGATATTCCGTCTCAACGGTCTTTCCGGAGGCGCAAAGTTGAGGTCAATGTTTGACTACACCAGTCCTCAGATGTATCCGTCCGGCAAGCTTCTGGACATTTTCGCTTCTGACGCTCATGTCTGGACCGGTTCAGATGTCCGTTCCGAACTGTTTTCATATAAAGCTGCTGATGGAACGGAGTATTCTGGGGTATGTATGAAATTCATTGATACTGAAGATATTGATGAGACGCAGAAGCGATATGACCCGTTTGTTCTCAGGCTTTCCGAAATGTATCTCATCCGGGCTGAGGCGGCTTGCCATGACGGGGATACTGATACTGCAGTTTCGGATATAGCGGCTCTGGAGGCCAGGGCAAGGGGAGTTCGGACTTCTGACATCAATGTCACGTTCTCAAGCATTGATGATTTGGCCGGGATTGTCCAGAGGGAGAGGATCAAGGAACTTTTCCTTGAGGGCCACAGGTTGTTTGACTTGACCAGAAGGCATGAGACATTGACAAGAGATGTGGCCTGCGGCTCGTCAGTATTGACATTGACTTATCCGGACGACAGGTTCGTTCTTCCGATTCCGCTTGTCGAACTGGATGCGAACAAGGCGATGCAGCCCAATCCGGTAAACAGTACACAGAGGTAGTTGATATTTAATGGTTATGAGGATGATAGATAGAATTTTATGGAAGGTGCCGTGCCTTCTGGCAGCATTGGTATTGACAGGTGCCTGCAATAAGATTGCGACGTTTGACGGTGCTTTCGTGGCTTTTGACACCGCGAAGTCGTCGGTGGTCAGCATTGATGCGGAAGGTGAGTTTGCCGGCTCATATACAGTACATTATACCGGGCCTAAGCCGTCCGCTCCGATAGTCGTCAGTTTTGCAGTGATTTGCGGAGACGGATTGTCGGAAGGCATTGATTACAAGGTGGCTACTGTCGGCGGGAAGATTACGTTCATGCCCGGCATTTATGAGCAGACAATCAAGATTGACTGGCTGCCGCATGATATTGATGAAACTAAGGACAATACGGTCACGATAAGTCTTTTGTCGGCTGGAGGGGTTACGCTTGGTTATCCCGGACCCGACAGGCTTATGAAAGATTTGGTGATTCGCAAATATCGTTCGAAATGATTATTTTTACTTGAGTTATGCAAGTGCCCGATATATCTGACATCTTGCTGGACTTAAATTAATATTATTGAGTTATGAGTAAACGGACTTTTTTGGCTGCCCTGGCGAGTGTAGCACTCCTTGCAGCCTGTGACAAGAACAAGGAAAACGAGGTCATCCCCGTATCTTTTTCTTCTTTTGGCTTCTATGCAAAGGACAATGCAGGTGTCCTTAAGACTGATTATATTGAGGCGAATTTCAATTCTGATGTCATCAGTTTCACCCTGCCTTACGGTACTGACCCTGACGCGCTCAAGACTCTCGTTCCTGAGTTCACGGTAACGGAAGGGGCTTCTGTCAATGTTGCTGATGCCAGCGGAGCACCTGACGGAAAAGACATTGTAAGCGGATCGACTCCAGTTGACTGTTCTTCTGATGTCCAGCTTGTCGTGTTCCTGAAGAACAACTACAAGGCCTATACTCTGTCTGTCAAGGTCGCAGAACCTGCAAAGTGGGAAAAGGTTGCCGAGACTTCACTGAGTGTAAAGGCAACTCCGGCTCTTGCAGTCAATCCAAAAGACGGTGTGCCTTATGTGGCCGGTACTTCTCCTAATGAAAATGGCGAGGCTGCACCGCATCTTTTCAAACTGGATGGCGCTGAACTCAAGGATGTTGCAGGTGCTTTGGCGATTGCCAAGGCTGATGGCGTAAGTCTCAGTTTCGATGCTTCCGGAGTCCTTTATGTGGCTTTTGCTGATGGTGCTTTCACCAACAAATATTCTGTCAAGCGCGTGGCTGACGGTAAGGGTACTTATGTAGGTGAGGGAGGCCAGATGTTCGGTACTTCAGCAATGTTTAACTCCGTATCAGCAGTTTTCCCGATCTCGGAGAAGGATGTATGGTGTGCTCATTACAATAACACCAATAAGGTAGCCGTGCCTAAGAGGGGATTGAACCTTGCGCATTATGACGGATCTGGCTGGACCAACGGTGTTGCCATTGCCGGCAGGGAGCCTGCTTCTTGTGCGAACGGTGTGTTCGGCAGAATTATAAATGGAGTGCCTTATCTTTATGTTTACGGTACCAAGACATCAAAGGTTCCAAGCCATATTTCCCTCTACAAACTTGAAGGAGGAAACTGGACAACAATCTTTGAGAATCTTGAAGTGCTTGGCACAGATGGTCAGCCTGTCGGAGGTTACTCTGCCTACTTCTCAGACTTTGACATCGCATCAGACGGTACCGTTTATCTTTTGTTCTGCGTTCTTTTCAATGCTGCCGACGATTATCAGATAGGCGTTGTCAAGTATGATCCGGCTACAGGAAAGCAGGTTATAGTCGGTGGTGTAATGACTGATACGATTAACATGAACAGTAGCACCACTGCTTCCATGGCATTGGACAGCAATGATGTCCCTTATGTCTCCATTTCATATAAAGATGGGAATGTGATGAAGACAGCAGTCCGTCATATTGATTCCAAGACCAAGGCCTGGTCGGAACTTGTAACTCTGGCTTCCAATTCGTATTTCTCAGACATTGTCTTTGCTGAGGATGGTACGGGGTATATTGTTACGAGGGAGATTGTCGGCGAGGATACTAAGTATGTGCTTTATTCGACAGCGAAGTAATTTATTTGTAAATTATGAACCGGCCATGTCTCTGTGGCCGGTTCTTTTCGTTTTATGGACGTATGGCTGGAGATAAGTCTTTGAAACACATGTTATTGACGCTTGCATTTGCATTGACCTGTACCTTGGTCGGGAGCGTGCGTCTTTCAGGTGCTGACGGAGGTGGAGGCCGGAAGGCTCGCGGTCGAGTCCTGCGTGTGGCGCTGGTCGGTGACCCGCAGGTGGACGATTCGACGGAGATGGGTTATGCGCGGCGTTCGGTTTATCGGGAACTGTATGGGCGCCGTGACCTGGACATGTGCATTTTTCTCGGGGACCTGGTCAATGACAATATGTCCTTGCTCCCTGAGTCTGTGGGAGTTGTAGATTCTCTGCCATATCAGTGTTTCATGGTTCCGGGCAATCATGACCGTGATGTTTACCGTGGCCCGAAATCGTCCGCGTATCGGCGGCGTGACCTTTCCACATGGCGTAAGGTGGTCGGCTATGTGGACACGTCTTTTGTCCGTGGCAATGTGCGTTTCGTCCTGATGAATAATGTCCGTCATTCTGATTCCGGGATGACTGATTATGTCGGAGGATTTACGGACAGGCAGAAGCATTGGCTTGATTCAGTGTTGAATATGGGCGTGGGGGAGACCCGTGGCCGGAAGCCGTCACGTGTAGGCGTTACTCCAGCATTGACAATACTCGCCACCCACATCCCTTTCAGTCAGATGAAAGGCCGCGATTCCGTGCTGGCGTTGGTTCCGGACACCTCGCGTCTGTTTCTTGTCAGCGGGCACACTCATTTCGTTTCCCGCAATGATTCCTTCCGCGAACTCATTGCCGGAGCGGCGTGCGGCAGTTGGTGGCGCGGCGTCAAGGGTTCTGACGGAATTCCTTATGCTCTGCAGAGTTGCGGTTCTCCGAGAGGCTATTTCCTTGCCGCCATTCATCGTGACGGAACTTATGACCTGTCCTATAAGTGCATCGGCAGGCCGGCTTCTGAACAGTTGTCCGCATGGGCGGTCCCGAATGACTCTACCGGCCGTTCTTATCGTCTGTATGTCAATGTCTTCGGCGGTTCGTTAAACGGCGTCGTCCGCATCTCCGGTCTTGGGCGTAAAACTTATTCTTGTGAGCGGAGTCTTATGGCTGCCCCGGAAGTGGAGCAGGTAATACGCCTCAATGCCTCCCGGTCCCGTGATTACCGCAAATCTCATCGTGACGAGTTCATTCCTCTCCGCCGCAAACCGTCTCCCCACCTCTGGCAGACCACAGACCTCATCTCCGGTCCACTGCCTGCTCATGTCAATGTCATTTACCGTGACGCCCACATGCGTATCAGGCAGCGCGTCCGGATGTCATACGTGCAGGAATAATTCGGAGCCAGGTTACATTATTTGCTGTAAATTTAAGCAAATGCATTAACTTTGTCGGTAACGTTATAACACTATAATTATGATCAGATCAAGGATTCTTCTTTTCGGAACAGCCGCTGCGCTTCTGTTCAGTGCCAATGTCAATGATGCCTCTGCCTGGGGCAAGAGAGAGCATGCCGCTATCGCATATATTGCGGAGCAGAACCTTTCTCCAAGGGCTGCTAAGGCCGTGTCGGAGATTTTAGAGGGGCAGACAATGTCAAGTTACGCATCATGGCTGGACTACTACAAGCCGCAGATGATGATGAAGCTCACTGAGCCGCAGAAAGGAAAGATGCAGAGAACTATCCCGCACACGTTCCAGGTGGACTCTTCGCTCAGGGCATACCGCTATCCGGAGCACAGCTGCATAACTGTAATTGAAGAAAGCATTGACAAACTGAAGAACCGGGCTGATCTGGATGATTCCACAAGGACTCAATGCCTGCTGAACATCATTCACCTGGTGGGGGACATGCATTGTCCCGGACATGTCATTTATGCGGACAAGAGGGATCGCCACATCGGTGGTTTCGACATTATCTATCGCGGTACTCCTATACGTTATCACAGAGTCTGGGACAGTATGGTTACCGGTGAAACTTTCGCCGGCGGCATACAGGACTTGGCGCATTTCGCATTGACCTCCGGCAAGAAGCAGGTCAAGAAATTCTGCTCCGGCACTATCTACGACTGGGGAACTGACACCGCTACCTCCACATGCGAAATCTGGAAAATCAAGGAAGGTGAAAAAGTGCCAAACACATACATGTACGACCACTGCCGAATGGCGCTCTCCCAGATCGAAAAAGCCGGATATCGCCTCGCCACAGTACTGAATTCGATATTTTAGGGAACGCAGTACGAAATTGCCGCATCATTATTCATCGTCTTTCTTGTCAAGCAGCTTCTCAGAATACCGCTCCTTTGCAATGGCTATAGCTCGTTGCAGTTTTTCTGAAAGAAGCTTCTTGTCCGGCAATTTTGTATAGTACTGAGCAACCTTTATTGGACTATCCTCCTCAAGCATCAGATATTCAATATGTTCCGTATTTCCTTCAGAACACAGAATCAATCCTATTGGAGAATCCTCGCCATCTCTTCGCTCATTTTTATTAAGATATCGTAAGTATAGCAACATCTGCCCCTCATATTCTGGCTTGAACTTTCCAAGTTTTAGGTCAATTGCAACCATCCTATGAAGCCCTCTATGAAAGAATAGAAGGTCAATATAGTAATCAACAGCATCAACCGTAATCCTCTTTTGTCTGTCAAGGAAGGCAAAGTCAGAACCAAGTTCCTTGATGAAAGACTGAATCTGCGAAAGTATAGCATCCTCAAGATCTTTCTCAGAGAAGGCATCAGGCAATCCAAGCATATCAAGAAAGTAACTGCTCCTGAATACAAGATCCGGCAAGAGCTGATTTGTCGTCTTAATCTGTTCCAATTCGCGCTTTATGACGTCTTCTGGCTTGCGGCTTATGGCAGTCCTCTCAAACAACTGTCCATCAATCTTTTCATCCAATGTTCTGGTATCCCAATGTTCAATCCTGCACATCTCCACATAGAACTGCCGTGCAAGCGGCTCCTTTACACCTGTCAATGAACGAAGGTGTGTCCAAGTCAATTGGGTACGCAACGCGTACCTTATTTCCTCCTCAGAGAATGCATAAGCCACACGAATACACTGTTTCAATTTCTCATACTTCCATCCAGAACCATATCTATCTGTAAGAAACTTCGCAAGATTCTTAACCACTTGCTTCCCGTATTCGGCCCTCTGATTGTAAAGCACATCTTCCTTGATGCGATGCCCGATATACCAGTTAGTCAGACATAACTCAGTATTGAGATGAGTGGCAATCCGGCCTCTTGCTTCGTCAATGATTCTGCAAACATCGGAAAAGAGTTCTTCCACTTTCACTCTCAATTTTGGATTGCTCTCCTGTATACTATTTTCCTTGTTCATATATCTTTATGTGTTAAATTGGGTACGCAATGCGTACCTTATGGATTGTCGTTTAATGTTTTCAATCTGAGCGAAGTGGCGGCCAATTCCTTCAATTTCTGCGTCCGACTCATCAAAATTACAATTTTATATCTGTTTCCATTGCTGTCCTTGCTTTGATTAGAGAGGGCGGTTTAGAGGTTCTTTAATCTGGATACGGGACCTTTCAAGGCATTTATGAAACGCTTGACGTCCTCTAGGTCCTGTTTAATAATTGTGGGCCATTCTTCCTCTGGAGTGTTGTATCCACCGAGAAACTCAGTTCGGATTGAAGTTGCGCGATAGTCTTTCAGTTCCATCCAGTTGAGTTCTGAACCATATTGTTTATTAATGTCAGTACGTTCTTTTTCCAGTTGATGGAGGAGTCTGATATTTTCGTCTTCGGAGCCTTTACCACGATCTATACGCAACTCGCAACGGACAGAGTTTTTGGTTACCCAAAGCGTCCACTGAACACCGCCAATGCCAGTTCCGCTGGAAATGAAACTATCTTTGGTCGGAGATGTGTTTCTGAACGCTGGCATCCCTTTGTCCGCTTTAAATACATTGAGTAGCTCTGTCCAGAACTTGAAACGCATTTCATGGCGGTGTGTCTCTGCCCGGCGTATTTCACCTTTCTCTCTGGCTTCCTTGGATGGCGCCGATTTGATTGTGAACAGCGGTCCTAGAGGAGAGTCCATGATGCGAATCAAGCGGAGTTCCAGCAAGTAGAAGTCGCAGCCATTGTCGGTTTCATTAAGCCAATTCACTGCTTCGACGTGCTCCTGTTTGGCTTTCTCTACAATCCAGATGGCTACCTTGGCGTCAAAAGCTGTGCGGTATGTGATAATCTTTCCTAAATGGTCATGATTAGAATCACCGAACTGATTTTCGATGACCACGACTGAACCGTCTTCCAATTCTGACTGTATATCCACGCGGAAGTTCTCTGATGTCTGCTCCGTGAGAGGATTTACTAATTTGCGGTGGATAGTTTCTGAGACATAGTCAAGATTATCTGCCAACCAAGGCGTGAAGTCTCCGGATTCAGACTTGAAGTGCTTTCGGAGGCTGATAGTTTCGATTTTACTTATAGTACTCATATAATATTATGCTGCAATAACGTCGTGAAGTTTTCGTATGTAGCCAACAAAGGCTGCGGTGTCGGTAGTGAAGAAAGACTGGAGATCCCATTCTGAGAATGGTTCTTCGTGATATAGGGTATCAGGAAGGATGTCGTCATTGATGAACTGTACGAGATCACGTATCTCGATGCGGACCTTTTCCAGTTTTTCCAACGTAACACTTTTCCAGAAGTCAGGATGGACAATTTCTCCAAGGCCGCGCTTAAAGATGGAAAAATCTGGTTCAGAATAGCGGTAATAGTGCCCATTGCCATCATCCATTACATCTACCTCAACACCGGCTTTCCCTGCGCGGTCACGAATATAGGAAATATCAGCGCGGAGAGTGCGCGTCTTTATGCCAGTATGATCATCGCCATAAAGTTCGCGCAAAGCGTCATTGCACTTTTCAAGGAGGTCGTCAAAGTAGAATTTACGCCGAAAATTACTGAAACAATCGTCCAGTACTTTGTATCGAATCTGTGCGTGTTTGTTACTTGCCAAGGTGCTATTGTGATTATTATGAACAAAAATAACGATAATTCTTGAAAGAGCCTACTGGTATTATTGATTCAAGCGAATATTTCCCATATATTCCGCGAAATTTTATAACTTCCTGTCTTTGACACTTTGATTTTGTAGAAACAAGGATAATTCAAGGCTCCAGACCGCTGAGTTGGCGATTTGGGGCCTTTGGATTTTTTCTGACTTTGTAGTAGACAAGCCCTTTCGTGGTCTGCGGCCGAGGGACTTCGGGCCGGTACGCACCTGTCGGTGCTATCCCTCCCGCGCCTTAAGCGCGGGCCCCTCCCGTTCACGAAGCCACGGGCGGCTACGCCGTCCGAAGCCCCTCGACCATCCGTATCTAGTGTTTGTCTCCTCCGTCATCATCTTTCTCGCGTTTCTTGGTCTGAGCGATGATGCTCCTCATCTTCTGTCTTGTGACTATCTGCGTGTCGGTTCTGAACCCTGCGCTGCCGTGCAGGTGGTTTGTGAGGTCCGTTCTGGTATATGCCGGGACATATCCTTCACCGGCGATGCTGAGGAAGTCCATTGAACGCAACGTGCCCACTATCTCCTCCGTCGTGAAGT
>OHKG01000074.1_pt1 | contig 51229 bp, 61 predicted proteins | sample 1568701 | NCBI WGS metagenome assembly OHKG01 (sample SAMEA3879529, study PRJEB24766) | human gut metagenome | biome: human-associated habitat; feature: feces | place: USA | collected 1985/1987 | reverse complement strand
CCTCTATACCTTCCTCGAGGACCCTGAAAAAGACTGGGCAAAACTGCTCTTAGAAGCAGAATCGGATCCAAATCCGCCTCCAGAAGAACTGCTTCTCTTCAGCTAAGGGGCTTACCCTCAGAAAAATCATCCGCAATGCCGTTACAACAGCACTGCGGATGGATATCTCGTTGCTCGCTAACTTTTAGCGGACAGCAATAATATACTATACAATACTTCTTCACCAATCTTACATGGATTTCCTGTTTTTTTCACTTTTCTTGTCTTTTCGGCAAATTTGAACGTAATTTGTGCCCGAATACATAAACCAATGGCAAAGAAAAGGTTCCGGATTACGGAGAAAGACTTCCTCCTTGCCAACCGGAAGGCCTCGAGAGAGGAGGAAATCGCAAAGTACGGCAAGCAGATAATGTTCCGTACGACAACTCAGAAATCCAAGAAGGTCTATGACCGCAAGCGTCTGAAAAAGGCAGGCATCAATTCCGATGACCTGCCTTTAATGATTATTCCGTCACATGCTTGTTCATGTTTTCCTTTACCTGCATCCTATAATCATTGATCCCGATTGTCAAGAATTTTTTCCAGCTCATCGAGGTTGTGTACTAGAAGTGTCCTGCCTGAAGCTGTGGACGGCCCCACAATTCCTAACCTCTCAAGTGTATCCATAATCCTGCGGGCCTTTGCGTATCCCATTCCAAGGTGTCGCTGCAAGTCTGATGTTGATGTGAATCCGTGACTTACTACAAACCTGGCCGCATTCTTCGTGTCGTCATCCAGTGGAAACTTTACATCAAGAATATCGGTAGAAGACGGATAATGGATCCGTTCCATTTCCGAGATTGGGTTTACTTCACTTAGTTTGGAGTTCAGTTTATCCACCAGAGCCTCAGTATCTTCGTGTCCGACATACAAACCCTGAAACCTGGTCAGCTTGTTCTCCTTGAGCAGTAGCATGTCTCCCAGGCCAAGGAGCCGTTCCGCATCTGGCTGGCCGTCCAATATTATTCTCGAGTCCGTTACAGAGTGGCATTTCGTGGCAATCTTGACTGGGAAATTAGTCATGAGGCTACTTGGAATGTTTTTGATGAACGGGTTGTTCTCGGTTGACGGCCTGCGAGTGGAGATGATGCAGTGTATGCCCACAGTCTTGCCTCTTTGGGCAAGACGTATGACCGCATTGATGAATGCCATATTCAGGGTAGAATACGAATAATTGATATAATTATGGTATTCGTTCACTATCACAACAATATACGGCATGCCTCCATGTGTACGGTGGTAAGCGACAATATTGTTGCATTCCGCCTCACGCAGTTTCAAAAACCTCTCGTCCATCTCCCGGCACAAATGCTCGAGCTGCCCGGTAGGATTGTCCTGTGTGATAATTCCGTTGCCGTAGAACCAGCTGCGGTCAAGATTTCCGTATTCCGAGAAAGCTACAAGTTCCGAGTCAGCTATCATTATCCGCAATTCTCCGGGATTCTTTGCCGTAAGCAAGGAGTTCAACATGCTTTTCAGCAGGACTCCGCCTCCCTGATTATATGCGCCGGCGGCGAGAATGTTGGGGCTCTCGGCCAAGTCCAGGGTCAACGGCTTCCCGAACGTGTCGTATCCGAGGAAAATTGGCAGTTCTTTCTCTTCCTTCCAGTCACATGAGTTCTCCGACTCCACGAACTTCGGGTAATGACGATTCTTGCGCTCCTTAGGTATTTCGATATATATGTGGTTTTTGTCAGCGTAACTGCGAGTCTTATCTTTTCCAAAAGCCACCTTGTCTATTCCAAAAGCATCCTTGAAAGTATCAAATTCTTCCTCTACTCCCGCAAGTGTGTTCCCGACTGGATCCCCTCCATCGAATTGTACCTTCACGGTAACAGTAGTAGGCCCGTCATAACAGTCGATGTCACCATATGAAATGTGCATCTCATCAAGTTTGCCTCTAAGTCTGCTGATAATTTTCTCCCTTTCCATAATCACGTACGGTTTTTCCGATAATAATTTCATTCATGCTGGTTTTAGTCCAAATCCTGCAGCGCGTGATGCTGAGGTCTATATTTATATACAGTATTTCTTCACCAATCTTACACGGATTCCCCATAATTTTGGGGAACGATATACCTGTTGGCAGTAAACTTTTTCAAAAGAAGGACTATCATTGCCCCGGCTGCCGCTTTTTGGCGGTGTCGGGGTGTATTTTTGTATCATGATGGAACTGGAAGAACTCATACGTGAATACGAAGAGGACGTTGCCCTGGAAATGTACCATGAAATGGTCGACTACATTGACAATCATGGAGCTGATATAACGGGGCGGAATGTGGATTATACCCTTATGAAGGTTATCAGCACGGTCCGGGCGTCTGCTGACATGCCGGAACGGACAATGCTAGCACTCCGGGGATATGAGATTGTGGTGGAGACACAGATGGGGCTCGCCATAAGCTTTGGGATGGGCCAATTCTGGATCGGAGGGAAACTGATACTGATAAGGTATGAGGAAGAGATTGAAAACTACCTGGTACATTTTATCAACAATATCCTTCCCGGCGGCCTTTCAGTATGGAAAGAGAAGATGGAACATGTGGAAATGGATCTTCTCAAGAGGGAAAAAATCCGTAACATTCTGGAGAACAGTGCCGAATCTCTGATTCAGACCGTTCTGGAGGAGAAGGGCCTGGAATACAGACTCTGTTTTAGGGACAGTGGCATCGAACTGCTGGTCTATCGAGACGCCAAGTATCTTACGTACAGTGATTTCCGCTATGAGACGTTCTCGGATGATTTTCGGGACTTTGTCGATGGCAAACTAAAAACTATATGATATGGATGAAATGTTGTTTTGCAGAAAATGGCGGAATGAACTAAGCAGGGAAAGTCCGTAGCAATGAATGCGATGATTGCTTCGCTCATGCTGCTTAAAGGACAGGAAGAAGTTTCTTTTCGCTGACAACAAAGATGCGTTTTTTGACATTTAAAGTCGCTGCTGCTTTTTGGCAGAACGGTTACCTACCTTTGCTGGCGATACAAATAGAAATGCACTATGGCAAAAGGAAGAAAAAGAACAATATTATCGGCTCTTGAACACATAATCAATGCTGCAAAACACGAAGATGATGACCGATTTAATGGGGTATTCTTCTTATATGATGACGCCCTGATGGAAAAGGTCAAGAAAGACTCTAAATATCTTGCTGAGCAATTTGAGATCACCCCGAAGCAGGCAGTCCTTTTTGCTATAGTCCTTGAAATGTCCAAAGGGGATGAGTTCTCAAAAAGCGATTTGGCAAGGGCTCTAAAAACTAATTTCGTCAATCTTTTGTCTTACGAAGAAGATTTGAAAGCATTAGAAAAAGTATTACTCATTCGCCGATGCCGTTGGGGGAAGATTCAAGTGGGAGAAGAGGTCCAGAAGTGCCTGGAACATAACCAGCCTTATCATAAACCAACCTATGAGAACCTCAGTACCAATGCAATCTTAACCAGAATCGGCCGGATTTTTAATAAATTGGATTCACCTGTGGACCAAGGACAGGATGCCCCTATGAGGGCTCTATTAAGTATCGATGATATGCTTCTGGCAAATCCAACAACAAGTATTGCCAAAGTTGCTGACAAATATGAGATATTACGACGTAGCGACAAGATTTTCGATTTTTATGATCGTGATGATTCCGACAAATGGGAGAGTAATGACTATATGGAAAGCATGTGCCCAGCAGAGCGACTCTTGTTTTATGGAATGTGTTACCGATACTTAACGTATCAAGATGATTATTGTGCGTGGTTTGACTTTAGGTACTGTTTTGGCGAGGAAGCATCGGAGTTTCTACAAGACGCATATAAAGATGAAGAATTATCGTTACAGGCACGTAAAATAATGGTCTATGCTAACCGGGATGGACTACTTGTTAAAGATCATTTCAAAATAGAGGATTCCGTAAAGGAAGAAATCTGGGCAGATTGCGGCGGCCTCCCGGAGCAGGCCCCTATAGCCGGGACACTAAAGACAGAAGAACTCAAAGAAAAACATCTGTTTTATGATGATGCATTAGGGAAAGAAGTTGGCACTCTGTCTCATCTCCTTTCTGAAGAACGGTACGGAGGTATAAAGAAAGCTCTTGAGGAGAAAGGTATGCGTAGCGGGTTCACTTGCCTGTTTTATGGTGATCCGGGGACAGGAAAGACCGAGACGGTTTACCAACTGGCTCGCGCAACAGGCAGAGACATCATTATGGCTGATGTATCCAAACTTAAAAGCATGTGGGTTGGAGAAAGTGAAAAGAACCTGAAATCGCTATTCAGTAGATATCGCCGACTGGTCCGTGAGTCTAAAGTTACACCCATCTTGCTCTTCAATGAGGCTGATGCCATATTCGGAATCAGGCGATCAGGTGCCGAGAGTGCAGTTGATAAGATGGAAAACAGCCTTCAGAACATCATTCTTCAGGAGATGGAGGATTTAAAGGGTATCATGATTGCAACTACGAACCTTTCAGAGAATTTTGACAAGGCGTTTGAACGCAGATTTTTGTATAAGGTGAGATTTGAAAAGCCTTCTGCAAAAGTAAAGGCCCAGATATGGAAGTCTATGATGCCTGAGCTCTCTTATACCGATGCGCAATACTTGTCAGGTAAGTTTGAGCTAAGCGGAGGACAGATAGAAAACATTGTGAGAAAAAAAACTATCCAGAGCATACTTCAAGGGAAGGAACCGGATATTGATGAAATCCTTCGATTCTGTTGCGAAGAGGAAAGGGGGTCAAGGAGTGAGCACAGGCGGATAGGATTCTAAGAATGAGCAAAAAACCGTTCAATTTATTGCGTCCCGCCATAATTCGGCAACGGTTATCACTGTATTTGCAAATTGAAACCTAGAAGAAAACATTATGGCTAAGAATAGGTCATTTGATCACTGAAAAATGAAATACTTGGAAAAGTTGCAAAAATAGCATAGATTTGCCTTGGAAAAGCTGCAAAAACTGTGGTAAAACACATTGCGTAAATTGTGCAATATATGCTTAACAGAAAGATTGACAATGAGATAGATGCGCATTTCTCCAATTCTAAGAAAGCGTTGTTTCTTACCGGTGCCAGACAGGTAGGTAAGACCTATTCTATCCGGAAATATGCTAAACGGCATGGCTTGAATCTCATCGAGTTCAATTTCTTGCTTCAGCCGGAGACGATGGGCATAATCAATGGGGCAGGAGATGTCAAAGAACTGCTGCTCAGAATTTCGGCATATTCGCGAGTCCCTTTGGTGCGAAGCAAGACATTGATTTTTTTTGATGAAGTGCAGGAATGCCCGGATGTGATGACCTGGGTCAAAGCATTGGTGGACGAAGGAAGCTATATTTATGCGTTGAGTGGTTCCCTGCTGGGTGTTGAATTGAAAGACATCCGTTCAGTGCCTGTTGGTTATATGTCAGAGATGCAGGTCTATCCCATGGATTTTGAGGAATTTGTCCGTGCCGTGGGGGTGCCGGAGAATGTGTTGGAAGCTGTCAAGAAGTCTTGGTCGGAGAAAAAGCCGGTGGATGCCTATATACATGAAAAGATGATGCAACTATTTCAGTTGTACATCATAGTTGGAGGTATGCCTGCTGCGGTCCAGACTTATATGGATTCCAACAATATTCAGAACGTGGTGAAAGAACAGAGGGATATTATCAATCTTTATAAGAAAGACATAGCCCGTTACGACAAGGATGTCAGAAAGAAACTGTATATCGATGAGGTGTTTGATCTCATCCCTTCCGAGTTGAATGCCAAGAACAAACGGTTCATCCTCAAACGTCTCAATGAGAATATGACTTTCGGCAGACATGAAAATGATTTCATCTGGCTCAAAGACGCGGACATGGCACTTCCGACATACAATGTCGAAGAACCCGTCTCTCCGTTGAAACTGAGTGAGCAGCGGAACCTTTTCAAGCTTTTCCAGAACGATGTGGGGCTGCTTTCTTGCCAATATTCATCAGGAGGGATCCAACTGAAGATTCTGCAGGGGAAGGTGAACGTGAACTATGGTAGCGTATTTGAAAATGCTGTCGCGCAAGAACTTCACGCTCATGGATGGGATTTGTACTACTTCAACAGCAAGAAGCAGGGAGAAATTGACTTTATATTGGAGACGGATGATGAAATCATTCCCTTGGAAGTCAAGTCTGGCAAGGATTACGAACGTCATAATGCGCTGTCCAAAGTCCTGAGCACCCCGAATTATGGAATACGGAGAGCGATAGTTCTGTGCAATGACAACCTGCACGTGAAGGGCAATGTCGAATACTTACCTGTCTATATGACCATGTTCCTTGTCAAACAAGATGAACTGGAAAATCCTATATATAAAGTGAACCTGGAGTTCTAGAAGTTTTTTTTGACATGAACATTCTTCATCTCTCGGATACCCATGGGTCGCATCGCAGCCTTGGCAGTCTTCCAGAGGCGGACGTGATTGTCCACTCGGGAGACATTGCCATGAACGGATCATCCTCGGAGGCACTGGACTTTATGAGGTGGTTCAGCGCACTTCCCTATGCCCATAAGATTTTCGTGGCGGGGAACCACGACGCATGCCTGTATGGTGCCGTCATTGACGGACTTGACTCCAATTGCCATTATCTGTGCAACAGTTCGGTGGAGATTGAAGGCGTGACATTCTATGGGGTCCCCATGTTTATGGAGGACTGTGGTTCCGGACGCCAGAAGGAGTTCTATGAAATGATTCCTGACGGCGTGGATGTGCTGATTACCCATGCCCCGCCATACGGAATCCTCGACCGGGACGGAAGCATCCATTACGGCTCCTATGAACTGCTATCGCGTGTGACTGCAGTCCGTCCCCGGATACATCTTTTCGGCCACATCCATAAGGCCAATGGCCTGGAGGAAAGAGGCGGAACCGTCTTTTCCAATGCTGCCATGATGGACGAGCATTACGGCATGCTGCTTGAGCCGCATTTGATTAATTTGTAAATTATGGAAGAAAAATTGGAAAAATATCAGAAGACGATTGATCTGTGCAGTTCAATCATGAAAAAAATCAAGGCGGAGAGGATGTCCAATACGAAGATGGGCAAGTACGTCAATGTGTTTTCCCTTTGGAATGAATTTTCCCGCATAAGTGAACCCATCCATAGCAGGATCCTGCATTTTTTCCTGTCGGACAATCCGATGCATGGACAAGGCAAATTGTTCTTGTCTGCGTTTTTGGAGTATATTGGTTTTGAGAAGGACAAAGGCAATGAGGAATGGATAATAACGGCTGAGGAAGGGCGTGTGGATGTTTTGTTAAGAAGACTGAATCCGTTAGGCGCTGTCATAATTGAGAACAAATCCAATTGGGCAGGAGATCAACCTAACCAATTGTACCGGTATTGGTATGAGAATATTCACAAGTGCGAAGAGGATTGCAAAAAATCTTATTATCTGGATCACCCTGAGTACAAAATAGTTTATTTGGTGCCTGATGAAGCCAAACATATCAGTGCCAATTCAATTTCACGTCCGGTTGACTATCCTGAAGACTTGCCGGACGAACTTCCAATGAAACCAAAAGTGATGACTTTTCGCACGGATATCCCTGAGTGGTTAGGAGAATGCATGGATAAACTGCCGGCAGAGAATACTCCGCTCCGAAATCTGATTGCCCAATATATTGGATATTGTAAAGAGTTATAAGAAAATGAATGAGATGGAAAAGGTTTTGAATTTATTTGAAACGGCAGACGACTGGAACTCGTTTGTGGAACTCTCCAACATGAAGGACATGATGGTTCGCGAACTTAAGAGCCGTCTATTGACTAAGATGAGGATAATTGCTGAATCCAATTTGTCCGGAGCCGGTTGGAAGTATGATGCTAATTATGATTATATATCCATTGTTTTACAGAAATATCATTCACTGAGTATTCGTATAGAGTGGAGACACTGGTCTTGGTATAAACGAGGAGCGGGAATATGGATTAATCATCCTGAAATCATTCCTGAAAAATTTATTGGGAATGTTAATGCCAATGCCGATTTGAAAGGCTTTCTGACGGCCAATGGCTTTCATGAGAGTAGGGAAAATGCGTGGTATCCGTTTATGAAGACAATTCCGGCAAAGGTGTTTTTCCAAAAAGACAGCAATGATTCTTGTAGGCTTGTGGAAGAATGCCTGTTCAGGGCTAAACAAGATGCGAAAGGGTTGGCGGACGATTTATGGGAGGAAGTATTCAAACCATTTGTGGAAAAAGAAGACGCAATAAGTATGTTGGTTGAAGCTCTTCAATAGCATACTTATTACGCATTGTTTTCGAAATTATAACTCTGTCTAAATCTTATAGTTCTCTGCCATCCTCCTGATGTCGTCGACAATTTCGTCGCGCAGTTCTTCCGGCTCCAGCACTTCTACTGAGGGCCCGTGGCTCAATAGTTCCTGCTTGAAGTCGAAGGTCGGGACCAGTCGGTATCTGTAGACGGTGTGGGTGTCGTCCGATTTCTCCTCGATCTTTTGCTGGGAGCTGTGGAGAGGCAGGGTGTCGAGATATTTTGTCTGGTCGTTAACGACACGTATGAGCACATCCTGCGCCGGCTGATCGTTCCCCACGATGACTCCGAAGAAGTTCTTGAAATACTCTTCAGGGTCGAACTTTTTCGGTAGGGTGAACGGCTCGTCGAGTTCCTCCATGTCCTCGATACGGTCCAGTGCGTATATCCTCAGTCCGAGTTCCGATTTTCCCAGGACGTACCATCTTTGCTTGAAGAGTTTTACGCAATACGGCTCGATGGAAAAGAAAGTGGCTTCCGGACGGTAGAAACTTTTGTATGAAATCTGGATCACTCTCCCGGAACGCATCGCGCTGATGATGTCGGAGAGGAACTTCTCGCTGGACGGCACGTTCTCCACAAGTATGCGGTCTTTCATGTCAGAATTCTCCTGGAAAAGGTTGTTCATGCAAAGTGAGTGCAGCATCCAGTTCAGGGTAGCATTGTCCCCGACCTCTTCACCGCGGATATAGTAGCCCATTGTCCTGTCGTTCTTTATTTCAATGCCGAGCATCTCCTCGATGGCGGTCTTGTGATTGAAGAAAGTCCTTTCGCTCAATGCGGACCCGCTGTCGTTGAGCGGACTCCTGCTCCATGCCTCGCTGATCTCCCTGAAAGAGATGTAGCCCCTGCGGTTGATGAGGTCAATCAGCCAGATGTACCGCTTTAAGAAATTCACTGCCATAAAGTTTTGTTTTTTTGTCAATGCAAATGTATGAAGACTTGCTGAAAAAATCCAGCAGTCGGGATCCGTTATGTCCTTATCTGCTGCAGACTAACCGTACCCGCAAGTCTGTTCAGGATTTGTCGATTCTATTTTTGAGGGTCTCCAGGTAAAGGTCAATGTCCGAGAGCCCGACTTTGTCGAGAATTTCATCCGCAATGTCCTCGAAGTGGTCCCTGCACCGCTGCAGCAGCGCATTCTCCAGCGATACTCCTTCAGGACGATCCGCAGCTTCCTTCAGAAGGACTTCCTTGAAGTGTCGGAGATCATAATTTCTGCACCAGTCGAGCCGGTTCCTTTCCTGGTCTGAGAACTGCTGGATGGTGAGTTTGACCTCTATGGAGAGGTCATTGACCTTTTCCAATCTCTCGACCTCCGTAGGAGTGCAATGGCAGCCGAAGAGGAGATTCAGGATGAGGCAGCGGTCCGACATCAACTCCTCAATCTCATTGACCTTCATCTCGTTCCGGCTCCAATCAAGAAACCGGCGGCAGTGCTGGTAGTCGATGGAATCGCCGGTGATTCCGAGAATCCGCTGCTCGAGTCCTGCGAGTTCATGTTTGAGCTGGACCTCGTCCATCGAACGATAGTCCGGTTTGTCAATGTTTCTTTTCATGCCGTAAAGATATTGCTTGAAACTGCTAAAGTATGGCAGGTGGGCCGCTGTCTGTCTCAAAAATAGTAGTGAACATGGCATTATTTGCTGGATTTGTCAGCAATTGTCCTGATTATCTATGGCAACTTGCCAAGGTTTGGCAGAGCGGATGCTTTAATTCGCGGACTAAACTAGACGTAAAATGGAAGAGAGCAGCAAGGCCGCAATGGCAAATTACAATGATGACAGTATCCGGACGATGGAGGGTCTGAAACACATCCGTCTCCGTCCGGGAATGTACATTGGAGCATTAGGAGACGGATCTGACCCCAGAGATGGCATCTATACGATACTTAAGGAAGTCCTTGACAACTCTGTCGATGAATTCACTACGGGATTCGGAAAGAATATCATTGTGGATGTTGACGAAAAGACGGCTACTGTCCGGGACTTTGGCCAAGGAATACCTCTGGGTTCGGTGATAAAAGCTGTAAGCACACTGAATACCAGTGGGCGTTTTGACGACTCGGTATATCAGAAGACCATCGGTTTGAATGGCGTAGGCCTGAAGGCTACAAACGCCTTGTCTATTGACTTTTACGTTGCATCCTACAGAGACGGGGAATGCTCCTGGGCGAAATTCTCCCGAGGGGAACTGCTTGACAGCGGAAGAGAAGCTTCCGAAGAAAAGAACGGTGTCTTGATCCGCTTCACTCCTGATGAGGCGATGTTTCCAAATTATGCATATAAGATGGAGCATCTTGAGCAGATGGTCCGCAACTATACCTGTGTCAAAGTCGGCCTGACTATGACGTTCAACGGCAGACCGTACCGGTCAGAAAATGGCCTTCCGGATTGGATTGCCTATAACATCCCTCAAATGCCATTGTATGAGCCAATTCATCTGGAAGATAAGGATATTGAACTGGTACTTACTCACTATGACGGTAGCGGAACAATCCTTGGTTCGTTTGTCAATGGGCAGTTTACTATTGATGGAGGCACTCATCTATCAGCATTCAAGGAGGCTGTTGCGAGGGCACTTATGGATTTTTACAAGAAGGACTATTCCGCGGATGACTGCAGGCAGGGACTAGTCGGGGCTATCTATATCCATATGCAGGATCCTCTTTTTTCCTCACAGCAGAAAATAGCGCTGTACTCCGAAAAAATAAGCAGGAAGGATGGCGAAGACGGCCCTACGGTCCGATCGTTCATCAATGATTTCGTCAGCCGTACTCTCGGGAACTATCTGCTGATGCATAAAGATGTTTCAGCACTCATTGAGAAGAAGATAAAGCAAGCCTATAAACTGAGGCAGGAAATCAATGACATCAAGAATAGGAATAAGATTTCCAAAGCTGCGAGTGTCTACAATGAGAACCTGAGGGATTGTCGCGTGCATTACGGGTCTCGTGCATCGAAAGAATTGGCTCAATACATTGACCAGACCAGTATTTTCATAACGGAGGGAAAGTCGGCGAGCGGTACAGTGACCAAAGCCCGAAATCCGATCTATCAGGCTGTGTTCAGTATCCGAGGCAAATCCAAGAACAGTTATCGGAGCAGTGAGGCGAAAGTCCTTGAAAACGTGGAATTGAGAAATCTTGTAGCGGCTCTCGGTTTGACTGACGGACTTGATGGGCTTCGCTATAACAATGTGATTGTGGCCTCTGATGTGAAATATATTTGTAACTTGTTGTAAATCACTTATAAAGGTACAAAATATTTGTGAGACTACCAACTTTTTTATGAACTATTCTTATCCCGAACAGGGGTAAAGTTTGATTTGTTTTAAAGCTAACTTGATTGATTGAAAATAGATATACCTCGTAAAGAAAAATAATAGCAATTTCTCCCTATAACTAAAGAGCAATCGCTATTATTAGATTCTATATAAAGGATAATTCAAACAAACTACTTTTCGTATTGGCCATTCATCCCAACTATAACAAAACTATCTGTCCAAAAGTTAGGAATGGTTTGTTTTATTTCACTAACAATACGTTCTGTAGGATTCAGCATCGCCCATCTCCATTGTTTGATTTCTGCACCTACTAAATATTTTGCATAAAGTTCAAAATTTACTGTTAGATTATTGCTAAACTGAGAATCTGTTGAATAGGTTATGAAGTACTTGTTACTATATGGCGTATTTGCCTCTGTGTAAGTCTTAACGGCACCTTGGTTAATATGTTCTGTTGACGCTAAATTAAAGCCCCAATATTCAATATCAGACACGGTTTTAAATTTCGCCTTGGTTTCAGACAAACGTATATAATGGTAATCTACAAGATTGGCTTTTGCCTTTGGTCCTATTACTAAAAAACGCTCCACACCAAAATTTTCGGTATTTGATGACAGCGACGAACCGCCAACGCCTATGCCGACAGAACCTACACCTATGCCAACGCCTATTCCTGAACTGTTTCCCAATGTTACTGTATAAGTTTTATTGTCAAAATACGATTTTGTATCAAAGTCATTGTATCTTCGAAAACATAATGCTCTATCTATATATATAGGAGCATCTGTTTTGTTTAGGATTTGAATTGCATAACCTAATTTTACTTTCCAACCACCCTCATAATACTCAACAGGATTTGGGGCTATAGTAATCAGTAACTCCTTTGTAGATATTACAGACGAATCAGTAAAAGCTATTATTGGGAAAAACGAGTTCGATTTCTTATTTGATGTTTTCAAATTTAAAAGAGGAAGTGTTGAATACTTCGCCTTTTGGCTATCATTGTCGTCTGCTACCAACGCTCTATGAGTTTGTTTTCCTCTATTATCATTATTCACATCAGAATTTGAAGCCAAATCAAATTTCTCAGTTTCACCATTAGAATATTTAATAGAAATAACTTCCTTTTTTGTTACAGTGTAAACTGGTCCGCTTAAGTTGGATGATTTCTGATATTTTATCTCTGTTGGAGTAACTTCCTTTACAACTGAGCTTATTATGTCACCATTCTTCAAAACAAGAATATCTTGGGCAAATATTGGTGATAATGATGAAACTAATAAGAATATTGCGAACAGTATTCTTTTCACATGTTCTCTCATAACGAATTCCCTTAAATATGTGTCGGGCGCAACTTCAAAAAAGGCGTGCAACCGTTCCTATGCTTGTCTAATCAAAGGTTACCGCCAAGTGACCTGCACGTACAACAAGCAAAAAACAATCCACGCCTTATGAGCGTGAACCTTCCTACTGCTTGTTCTCGTACGTTGAATGTTTGGCGGTATTCTTGATTAGAGAACAAGAGCATAAAAGTTTAATATCCAAAAAGTATAGAACAGAAACGCCTTGTTAAAAAATGAGGTTTTACACCTCGTTTTAAGTCTCTGAAGAGGAAAGGCTATTCTTGGAATGGCACAATCCTTAGCGTTTCATTCTTGTGTTATTTCTGTTTCTTATTTCTTAATTTTAATGTTCAACAATATGTTCACGCCTCAATGAAGACACGAAGTCCACACAAAGGCAATTCGTTCTCAAAGGTAACTATTCTTATACAAAGTAACGATAAATTCTGCAATATATTTTATCTCTTTGGGACTAAAAAACAGAAATCAGGCAACTTTCTCAAAATAGCCACTGCGAGTTTTAGTAGCAAAACGCTCTATCAGCCGTTGGGACAACGGCATATTGTATGACCTCACGGTTCGGCACTGGCATAGCGCACTCGTCGTGTCTTGCCATTTTTAGCGCACCGGGCTTATAATCGCAAAAACGAAATGTGTCGTGTAGGGAAACGAAATGCGAGGGTTTTGGTTGAAAACGAGATGTGAGGGATATTTGACACACATATAGTAAAACACCGTTCAAATGTGGTTTGATTCGCATTTAAACGGTGCTTCTTTCATCTTAGCGTTGGCGTCTTCCTTTGCCTATTGGATAAGGTCTTGCTGCCCTATAAAGGCCGAATGCCTTTTGGCGCTGCTCGTCAGTGAGGAAAAAGCCATTATTCTCGATATAGGCTTCATAGATTGCCTCCTCGTAAATATGCTCGACATCGAGTTTGGTTATGAGTGGTTTGAGCTTTTTGAGGTCTTGGATGGTAAGTTTCAACTCAGTAGCTACAGCGGGCACGAGAAATTTTCCCACCTGCATTGCCGGTCCATTATTCAAGGCATAGTCAATCATTTCCTTCTTCGACTTCCTGATAAAAATGTAGTGGCAGCAAGTGCCATCTGTCATTTGATAGAAGTGAGAGAATCCATTGCCGGTCTTGACTAATGTCAGAAAGTCCGAATCTTTCGGCTCGAAGCCTTCCATTCCACTGAAGAATGCTTTAGAGCCAATCAAAAATCGTTTATTTTCCATTTGATTTACGTTTTAATTTTCCTAAACTGTTCATTATGGTGGAACGGTCCACCTCCCTATATATTTCAGTAGTTTGCATCTTGGTATGTCCGAGAATCTTTTGGACTACTGATATGTCCACACCTTTTTGTCCAAGCAACGTTGCACAGGTGTGGCGTGATGAGTGAAAGGTAATCTTCGGATCCGCACCCACTCTATCGAGCAGCCCTCTCAAGACTTTATTCACAGACTGGTTATTCCCCAACTTCTTAGTGAGATTCCCGATGTCTCCCTTGTACTTCTCGATGAGAAGCAGTGCTTTCCCTCCGAAAATTTCTTTCAACGGAATTTCAACAACACCTCCTGTCTTTTGCATTTTCTTTGACAACCAACCATCGTTGATGTTGTCTTGTCTAAGGGATGATATATCAGAGAAACGGAGCCCTGTATAGCAGCCCAAGAGAAAAGCATCTCGTACAATGTCCTCACGTCCTTTCAATGTCAGTTTCTCAAGCTTATGAAGCTGGTCAACCGTGACATAACCCTTCTTTGACACCATCTGCTGGATTCTGAAGCGGTCAAAAGGATTCACAGATATGATATCCCTCTTCTTAGCTTCATTCAACAACGCCCTCAAGAGACGAAGACGAGATATTCTGGTATTGTGCATAATGCCACTTTCTCGAAGCCACTTGTCGTATGAGACGATAAACTGATAGTCTATGTCCGTAATTAGAGCACCTTTTCTGAAGCGTTCAATGTTGTTCAGAAGTGTCTTATAATTGGCGACTGTCAAATCCTTTCTGTCGCTTTGCTTGACTACTTCTATACCGAAATCGCATAATTTCGCAGCAGGCGATATATGGGCTTTCACCGCTTCTTTTAAAGTCACTAAATTAACATCGACACCTCGTTTGATGTACTCCAATTCTACGCGCTCAATATCTTGAATCATCAGATAAAGAGCATAGTTCAAACAGTCTGCACAATCACCGACCACTTGGCCGCACTTAAATCTTTCAGGGCGCACGTAGGTGTGTGTTGAGAAATAAATCTTTCGCAAGGCCTGGGCACATTCGATTTGAATCAAGCCTTCTCCTCTGGCGTTGAGTCTGCCAGAGCGATTGAATACTAAACGATAACGAATCTTTTGCAACATATTTATTAAAATTAGTTCGGGAACAATTAGTTTACCTATTACTGTTTTATATGTGCAAAATCATTGCTGTCAATCTATTATACGGCTATGGTCCTCGAAAGGGTGGAAGAATATTTGCCTATTATCACACTATATTTGCAACAATAGGCAAATGTCATCACAATTTATGCAACGTCAGCGGGTATCCAAACAGCCAAATTTCCGGCAGAATTTATGCCTGCCATCTGGGTGTAACTCTTTCCTTTTTCGAAAGGAACAACTGCTTTTTTATTGTCAGAAGGACTTGTTCCTGTGAGGATTACGAAGTTCTGTACAGCCTTTGCACTATCCTCGGCTCCAAGTATTTCCAAGTTTAGAACTCCGTCAAACACAGTACCATTATGGACGTTGTTCCCGAACGTTATACCTCCACAGTAGTTCCCGAATGTCATATCAGAACAACCGTTCCCGAACGTCATACTTCCACAATCGTTCCCGAATGTCATATCGTGGTTGTTGTTCCCGAATGTGATACCATACCCACCAATGATATTCGCCGACGAACTGTTCCCCAAATGAATGCCTTCAGGATTAGAATGCAATGTTATATGATAGTTGTTTTCACCTAACGTATTCTCCAGACATTCTCCGTAAATATCTTCAGTCATTGACGCCATCATAACCACGTCATTCAAGGAGAATGATTTATGGAAGTTTTCGTCCACGCAAACAAGCACACAATAGTTTCCACATCTATTTTTAGCGCAGCATAATTTATTGGATTGCTTCCAATACATCATATCCTCGGTGTATGGCACAGGTTGTTTATTCAGTGAATAATCAACTTCAGCATTTGCTTCTACGCCGAAAGTATACCTCCATTCAAAATCTGTATAATCTACGCTAAGATCCCTTGGTGCGTCGGTCTCAAGCCCCCACGCAAGATACCGTCCCTCCAATGTCGCGAGTTCGCCATTATTGGAATGGTCACTCACCATAAAACGCTTATACTGCACATTCTTGAAGTCGTATGGCATATCGTTCTGCCATTCGTCAATCATCCTGTAGATGACGCCTTTTCCGTTCGCAACATCAGCCCAGGTATATTTTGTGACATCATTGTCCAGACAGTACCATACTTTCCAGGCGTTGAGTTTTGCATTTGCAAAATACTCATCGCCTTTGTGAGGTGCGACATACGCCTCCTCAGCAAGAGTATTCTCCGAAAGAGCACGAACAATGATGTCGAATGGGTGTTCTGCGCTGCGCTCGAATCCGGAGGCGGAATAGACTTTCGTCACATAGTCGGTGATGCGATACAAGCAACCGGCAATGAGCTTGGCATTATCGCGCAGTTCTACCAGTTCGGCATAGGTCACATCGACCTGCTGCCTTACAGCCAGAGCGATGTGCCTTTTGATTTCCCGAAGAAACACCTTCAGTGCATCAAGTGTTATGAATTTAGTCATAATGCGAGTTTTTAATGTTCTACAATGTTTCCCCAAACATATCGAGGATGTCCTGTTCTGTCGCCACATCAGGAGTGAACGCATCGCCCTTCAGACTCGCGAGCCATTCGGTCTCACTGCCTACAAAGCCGTTTTTCAGCGCCACCTCATAGGCAGACAATCCATCTGAAGGAACAGATATTTTTGAGTTCAATTCCACGACAGCGGTCGCCTGCACGCAGCACTGGCAGCCATCGGAACCTGCTTTAGCAGAAGAATCCACGAGAATGAACGCATCCACCTCATCTCTTGTGTGCATCCCGGTACGGGATTCGTTCTCGATGTAGGTCAATGTATAAGCCCCCGTCTTCTTCTGGTCGCGGCCATAGAAAGTGAAGACCAATGTGTTGTCCTCAATCAAGTAGTCGGTGATTCGTCTCTGTTCTCCTCTGCAAGAGAGCACGATGGCCAAATCATCTATCTTCTCCAGCTCTGCCGGAGCACCATTGCGGAAGATATCCCACCTTACCACAATGTCATTTCCAATTCTTATTGCTTCCATCAGATCCGCGTTTTAAGAATCATAGAAAAGGAACCTTGTGCAGCTTCCGGCAGTGTCGATGGTATAGATACCGTAACATCTACCGCATTCTCCGCAGTGCCAGGCTTGACTGTGACATAGACAACTGCTGAGCCTTGTCCGCGGTTCGAGCGATAACCTGCTATACCGATCGTCTCTCCCGATGAGAGGAATTGTTCAGGAATTACAAACCTTACTTCCTGACGCATCTCCTCGTCGACAACAGTAAATGTTTTGGTAAATGGGCCTCCTTCCGTAGCGAATCTTCCGGAGAGAAAATAGGTTTCATCTTTTCGAACCAAGCGAAACTTAAATCCGTCCAGGGTGCCTTCGTACAATAACTTTTCGCCATATTTGGCCCTGATGAGATTCTTAAGACGCACAAGGTGAGGCCCAGAGTTCGTCCTCGTAAGCGCCGCGACCGGTTTCTCATAACAAGACTTTTCTTCCCCTGAGTCAATCATAGTACGATCTCCAGAAGTATCATATTCTTTATTTACTTTAAATGTCAGATATGAACCTGGTAGATTATTCCTGTTACTCACGGTTGACTGTTTGACTTTGAGGAGCTTCCCATTTGAATATATTACACCTTCGGTATAGGTTGTTGTAGCTGTGATTTCGCTCGATGGTTTACAGCCGGACAAGATGACGGCCGAGGTACCATCATAGTCCAGTTGCGCCAAAAGAGAGACCACCAATTTCTTGATGTCCGATTCAACAGCATCCTGCATAAAATTGAAGTCATCAAGCCATATAGGCTGACGTCCTTCGAAAGTTAAAAATCTATCCATACGTTTCTATCGAATAATTGGTTCCTGCCATTTTATAATAATCGACCCATTGTTTGATGAGCCGCCGATTGTTCTCCGAATCAAGTTCTTTTGGTATATAAACACCGAAGCGCCCCGTCAATCTGTCTGGTTTCTCCGATGGGACAATCAGCGTATCCAGGTCTTCCGCTTTGAGAGTCATAGAATCTTCATATATGGCAGCTTCATCTTTCATTGACAGATACACTGAGAAATCATCGATGATATCTGCTATATATATTCTTCTTTCTGTGGCATCGAGAAGGTCGTTGAGAAATTTTTCAAGATATATCGTGAAAGAATTGTGCGACAAACGGACATCCGTATCCACCACGACATTTCTGAACCGGGCGAGGATGCTTTCAAGCGGAGAAAGCAGAACCCGGAGGAATGCCCGAATCCTATCCTTTCTGAGGATTGGAGGGAGCAGCTTCAGGCAAAAGGCCTGTATGTTAAAGTTCTTGAACATAACTTATCGTATTTTTAAGTGAATCCACAGCGAAAGCACCACTCACCGATACCACATTATTTCCCTGTGCCAAGAAGAACTCCGATTTGGTCATCGGCTTTGTGCGCACGTCGCCTAAAACGACATCGACGACACCTGTAGCGCCCTGGACTGCATCAACGAGTTTAGTCTTGTTGAAGGTGCCGCCATATACAATGCCTGACAGGTATTCTTTCACGGCGCTCTCTATCGGAAACTTGGCCGTATCCCCGATTATCGAGCCGTCCGCATTCAGCAGCATAGGATCATATTGCACAGTCAAATCCAGCTGAATCAAATCAGGGTCATAGCTGTACACCTGAAAGAGCACACCGGCGGGCTTCCGCTTGTTCAAATACGTCTTGAACACCGTTAAAACATCATCTGAAAGGGCTTTAGGAACTCCGTTTTCATCGCCGGACACAAGGATATTGATTCCTGAAGCATTCTCCCTGACAGCTGCGTACTTGATGAGTTTCTTGCTCTCGTTCATTTCAGCATACCCGAAGGTCTTGGTCTTCTCATCATAGACCAGTTCGTCACCATACTGGAAGTCCATACATACCTTGTGATACCAAGGAATGGACGCAAGCACTGCTTCAGCAATCCGATTGTCCACATCCGCCTTGAACTGCTCGAAAATGGCTTCAAGAGCGAATATGGCAGCTGCCACGATGAAAAAGTATATATTCTCAAGACTGACCTTGGAAAACTTCTCATCAAACGAGTCATTCGCACTCAAGCCGTATTTCTCCCGTATGACCGGCTCTGCCATAAACTGGTCGGTCATACTTCTTTTGATATCTGATATTGTTCGTGTCATTGTTTTGTCGCAGGTTTGATATTATTGTTTCGGACATAGTCCTGAAGGTATTGGTCGAAGACCTTATCCGGACACTCGATTATCTGCCCTGTCGCCAGATCATCAGACATCGAGATGCCGTTGGCATTGGCAATGACAGGCATTGCCTCTATTGTTCCATACACCTGCACTGCTATATCGGCAAGCGTCTGTCCGTTCATTGCTGTCACTTTCATATTACTCTGAATTTTCTGAGAACCCATAACACCAGGAACACGACGGAGAATCCTCCAATCCACCCCAGAACTCTGACAATCCACGGAGTACGGGAAGTCTTGGCGGGTGCTTCTTCGCTTGAAATCACCTCGTGATAGTCAGACTTGGTTTCACCGGTTGATATGCTGTCCTTCACGACACTCTCTGAGGCGGTCACGGCCTTTTCCACTGATGTCGCCTTGTGTCCTTTGGTTTCACCTTTATACCTGAATGTCGCCTTCTCCTGAAGATGCGTCGCACCTGTGCTGTCCGGAGTGGAGAACCGTTCTGTAACCATCTCAAGTGATTCAGCCTTTTCCAATGTGAGGTTCGCGATGATCGTCTCCTCCAGTGCTGATTGAATCTCTCTCCGGAGCCTCAAGCTGTCAACCACCGCAACCGTTGTCTGAGCCGTCTGTTCCTGCGACACTTTCGATGCCGTGCCGCAGGAAACGGCTGCCAAACAAACAAGCATTATGGTAAACAAACGTTTCATCTCTTTCTGTTCTTCAGATAATTCTCGATACCTGTAAGGTGGACACTCACGATGTCTTTCCTTCCGCCAGCCGAGAGCATATACTTGACATCCGCCTTGTTGTCCTGGAAGAAGTTTTCGGTGAGCACAGCCGGACACGAGGTCTTTCTGAGGATATAGAACTGGGCTTCCCAGTCTTTATCATACTTTGCGTCCCGGAACTTGCGGACCGACAATCCTTTCTCCTTCGTGAACACCTCTTCGGCAGCTGCGTAGAGGAAATCGGCAAAGACATCCGACTCGGTAAACCCATCCGTAGTGTAGGCGCTCCAACCTCTTGCATTGTGCCACCCTCCATCATCCGGAGGCGCAGCGTTGCAATGTATGGAAACAAGCAGCACATTGTCTTTTCCGAGCGTCTCGCACATCCTGTTCACTCTCCTGGCACGAACGGCGAGAGGGATGTCCTCATCTTCAGGCACGAGCAGATCCGCATCGTACCCTCTTTCGCGGAGCTGATGGACGAGCGCAGCTGCTATTTCACGATTATACCTGTACTCCCTGAGAATCCCGTCAGGTGAGCGTTTGCCGGGCGTCTCGATGCCGTGGCCGTTATCAATCAGAATTTTCATCTTTTTTCTCTCCTTTCATTATCTGGTCATACAAATCCTCTCTTATTTTCTCAACTTTTTTGTGCGAGGCGTAGTTAATGCCAAGTATAGCCCCTACCATCGTACAGATTTCGCCGAACGCTGCAAGCACGGAGTTGTGAATGACACCCGTAGGGCTTACGATGAAGCCGGCAAGCAACAGCGAACATCCGAAAAAGATGAGGCATACGGCAAGAATGAACTGTCGTTCACTCGAATTGTCATTTGTTACTCTCTTGTCCATAGCCGTCAATATTTTGAATCTATCACTATTCCGTCAGAGGTTATCTCCACGGAGTTAACCGTCTGGCCATCCATTTCCATCTGTTCCCGAATCTCGCTTCTCCAGCCAAGCACATCGTCATCAAGAAGCATATCGGCGATGCCGACGCCCACTGAGACATCATCTTTCAGTTCACCCTTGTGCAGCTGAAGAATGAGTGCCTGGTTCTGTGACAATGTGTCCGCCAACACCAATCCGGACTCTATCTTCCCGGAAGAGTCCTTCACGACCTTGATGTCAAGATCCATATCTATGAGCTGCAATCCTGCCATATCAGTGAGTTATTGTCTTGTCTTCATAATCAGCCTTGTCGAATTTCGAAGCCGCAGACGCCGGTGATGTCACAGGAGCCGCAGTTCCGCTCTGAGCTGTTGGTGTGCCTGTAGTCGCCACAGTGTGCGTATGCGTGTTGAATTTATTCTTCAGCGCATTCACTTCATTCACAAGGTTGTTTAATTTCTTTGTCAAATCTTCTATGTTTATGAGGCCTCCGAGCTTGCCGCCGTTAACCTCGATGCTTTCAATTTCATCCACCTTCAGGACCACCAGTTCCGAAAGGTCTCCGGAAAGGGAGCCGACCACTACCGCCGTTCCCTCGCGAGGCACGATGAGTATCTGCTTGTCGTTCTTTGACAATGATGCCCGCAGCCTCACATCCGTAATCTCCTGCCTGCCGAACTTTATCGTACAGGATGATCCGTCCACCTTCGAGACTATTCCCTGGTAGATGGCAATCTGCGAATTTCCTGCGATGTCGCGGATATTCTTCGCCAGTCTTGCTTCTCCTGCCATATCAACTCAATCTGAATCCAAGTTCAACTTTACGGTTTGCCCCGCTGCTGTCGAATGTGGTTGTGACAGCCTTCACGAAGTATTTGCCGTCCTTGTAGTCATAGTCCTTGTCGTGCAGCTGTGCACTGTCTCCAGGCATTACCACAGGAAACAGCCAGGTCGTTATGCTGCCCTCGTATCCGTCGAAGCTTCTGCGCTTCACCTCGGCATTGCCGCGCTCCTTCATTGACTTGTCGTCATTGGCGGCACACTTGACCTCTATCTTCGTTCCGCCTGTAGAGCCGGTCTCAATCTCTTTCACCTTCCCGTCCGGAAGAAGCGCTTTGACGACGACCTTCACCTTGCGGTCTTCCGCCTTGCAATACTTGAGGTCGCACTTCTGTACATTCTGAGAGAAATCATACAGTACATCCTTGCCTATCTTCTCTCCCGGAGCGTGTATATGCAGAGTCTTGCCCTCCAGATAGATGTCCGAGCCTGACTCTTCCTGTACCTTCTTCAGGACATCGTAAGCAGTGGCGCACGACACCACGAACTTCGAATAACTCCACGAATAGGTTGAGTTTATGGTGTAGCCTCCTCCGATTTCGGCAATCACCTTCTTCAGCAGGGACTGCAAGGAAATGTCCTTGTACTGGGCGTCCTTGAGCTCCTTGCGGAAGTTGTAGAGGCTGTCTTCGCACTCGACGGTAATGGTGCCGTTGTCCGTGCCTATCCTCTGCACATAGCCGGAGAACTCCTCCGTCATTCCGACCTCCTCATATCCGAGCCGGATGCGTACAGTGTCTCCACGACGGATCTTGTCTTCCACCTCCAGCGCGGCGTTATACTCCGCAGCCGGAAGCTTGATGATGGCGCTGTCCGCCAATGTCTCGACGCTGCGCCTTACCTCGACACTGTCCAGGACACCGACCTTATAGCCGCCAATCTCTATGTCATACATCATCGTGAACATACCTACATCTTTTTGAGGTCTTCTTTCTTCAACAACAGTTTATACATATCATCGGAGAGTGCCCCGATTTTATATCCCTGATTCTGCGGTCCGCTTGTCATCGGGAAATCGAATGTCTCGATGACTATCCGGCTGATGGAGAACACCTCGAACAGAGGACATCTCACCTTCAGTTTGGCAGCCTCGCAAAAGCGTCGGAGCTTCATCACATCCTCCTTTGGATACTGCCCGTCGCTACCCATAAGAAGTCCCTCTATCGAGATGCTGTAGTCATCCTGACACCATCTCTCCTTGATGGAGCCTCTTACGGCTCCCTTAGATACTTTCTTCTTGACGATAGTGTTCTTGCCGGTGACGGTAATCAAAGGCTCATACGGCAATCTCCACCAGTCGCCTCCATCCATTTGCAGATCGAGCGGGAACATCATCGGCATACCCTGCGCATTGACAGCAAGGACTTCAAGAGCTTCCTTTTTCGTCATCGACGCAAAGTCGTAGTCCAGTCCGTCATTCATCTTGACGGAGGTCGTATTCATTTCCGGAATGATGACATACGGATTCAGAACCGCATTCAGAATCTTCCTGAAATTGAACGTGTTTATAGTGTAATCTCCCGCTTTCATACTATCGTGCTGCGCTTAGGGCAATTTCAAGAGCCCTGTTCATACATTCCGTCACCCTGTCCTGTAGCTCATTCGTATCTTCCGCCGTCTCCATTGACACGTTGAAAGACTCGATGAGTTTGGTGATGGTCATATTGATTGAGGTGTTGCGTGTGCCTCCTGTCGTTATGGACTCGGCACTCTTGGTCGTGCCCGTGCCATAGGCTGACGGACTCATATCCGGAGTCTCGACCATTCCTGCAATTCCCGGCTTGGAAACGCCTGACTTCTCCTGCTCCAGACGCGAGTTATAAGTATCCTTGAAGCCGCCCAGCAGGTTTTTGCTTGCACTTGCCGCCTTTTGGGCAGCCTCGACTCCGGTAATACCCTTCACACCTTCCTTAGCCGATTCCCACACACCGCTGAAGTCTCCCTTGAAGAGTTTTCCGATTGCTTCACCGATTTTTCCGATGCCCGTGAGCAACCCTTGAATCCTGTCAATGACAAAATTCTTCAGTATCTCTCCGAATCCCTTGATGGTGTCCCAGGTAGCCTTCACCGCAGCGCGGAAACCATCAAACTTCTTCCACGCCAGAATGAGCCCGGCGACAAGAGCAGCAATGGCAGCCACTACGAGGCCGATAGGATTGGCACTCATCGCCGCGTTCAACAGCCACTGAGCCTTCTCTACCAGCAGCAGCCACATATAGTGAATGCCCTCAGTAATCGTCAGGCCTTTCAGAATGCCATTGGATATCATTTGTACAGTGTTGTATGCAGCGACTGCCGCAGCCAGTCCTCCGATTACAGGAATAAGGCTCGATATATGAGGAATGACATTCTTTAACACCGTTAAAACACTGTTCAAACCCGATAAAACGGCGCTTACAAGAGGTTGGATGAGATTATATACCTCAAGAAGAGACGCGATGAATGCTCCCTTCACCTGTTCGAATTTGCCGGAAGTGGTGCTGGCCAATGAACCTATCATATTGTTGTACTTCCCGCCTTCAGACGTGGCGTGAATGACTGCCTGCTCGAACATCTCGAATGTGATTGTGCCCTTCGACATCTCGTCCTGCAACTGGGCCATACTTTTGCCGGTCATCTGTGAGATGTCATACAATGGGTTGAATCCGACGTTGAGCAGCTGCCTGTAATCCTGAGTCATCAGGCGTCCTGCGGTCGATATCTGGCCGAACACCGTTGCGAGGGTTGACATCTTGTTCTTGTCTCCGAGCGATATGTCTCCAAGCATCTTCAGATCCTTGACGACCTTCTCTGCCGGCACGCTGTATGCCAACAGGCTCTGAGCAGCATCACTCATATCCATTCGACTCCAGAGAGTATTGTCAGCATAGTCGTAGATTTCATCGAGCATCTTGCCTGCCTTGTCTTGCGAACCCACGAGCACGTCGAATGATTTGGCGGTCTTCTCCGCCTGCATTCCGAGAGTTGACACCGTTCCGATTCCCGCTGTCATAGCGACAATCGGATTGGTGAAGAACTCTGCTCCAGGAAGACTCATAAATGCCTGCTTCAGCTTACCGCCTACGGTCGTGGAGAGGCGATCGGCAGCCTGTTCCGCAGATTCAATGGAACCCTGAATCTTGGAAGCGGCATTGACTACCGACGCATCGCCCTGGGAGGCGAACTTGATTATGAAATCAATAAGCTTCATTTTTTGTTGGCATCTGATTCACGCTTGCGGATGTCAGCGAGCTGCGCAAAGGTCTGCGCCCACTCCTCATCCGTCATCTTGTCCGGGTCGCAATGGAGGTAGTATCTCATCATCGTGTCAGTGTATCCGATGAAATTAGCCTCCAGCCTGCCGTCCGCAAGCTCTATAACTTTTTTATCTCACCCTGCTTGGTCTCGAACATCTCCATTGCCACGGGCATAGCACCGAAGAAGTATTCATCGTTGTCGAGAATCTCCTTGTCGCCCTCGACAAAGGTGCTTCTCAAGATTGTCTCCGCGAGTTTCACCGCGTCCTTGCCCTGGCTTGAAACGGCCGTGGCATAGGAAAGGTCCTGACGGCTCGGCTTCTTGAAGACAGCCTGCTTGTCATCCACCTTGATAAGATATACTGAACCGTGTTTTTCTTTCAGTTCCGCTATTCTGCTTTCGTTGATTGTGTACATAATTCCTGTTTGTTAATTGATTATGCCAGGCCGGCAAGACCGGCCCGGACACTAAATACCTGACTTCTTCAGGAAGATGAATGGAAGTGTGATTTCCATAAACTTCGCTCCCTGTGCCAGACCCTTTTCACTCTCTGTGAACTCTGCCCCGTGAAGGATGTCGGTGCTGATGACGCCTCCCTTTCCTGGATCGACATAAGACACGACTATCTCCATACTGAGCTCAAGGATGCTGCCGACACCGGCTGCCTTTGCCGCAGTCTCCAGCGCCTGAAGTTCGCTCTGGAGGATGGTCACTTCTCCGTCGTATGAGTAGTTGCCGTGCTGGATGCCCTGCGGCTTGTTGCCCTTGCCGTAGAGCACTTCCTTCTCCTTGCTCTCCTTGTACTTGACAGAGCGGATACCGGTGACGATACGTCCGCCGATGACGACGTTCACGTCTGACCATTCATATTCTCTACTGTTGAACATATTGACCTCCTATTCTACTTTGAAACCAAGATTCGCCACAATGGTCCTCGGATAGCCGAACGGACGTGCTGCCACAGTCACCTCAAGAGTTGAAGTGGCACGGACATTCTGAGAAGCGTCAATGCTGCACTCCACTCCGGAGCCGTCGACGGCGGCGAGTTCACCGGATGCCGTCATCGATGCGTTGACGGCCTTCTCCACCTCAGCCTCCCAGCTGCGGATGATTGGCTCCTGCATAGTGCCGTCATCATTCAGTTCAACCTCATCGAGAAGACCGTTCAGAAGGGTGTCGTAAGCGATGCGCAGCACCTTGTCGATGGTCCTTCTGGCAGTAAGATGAGCATAGTCGTCAGTCACCGCGACGACAAGCCTGTCATCGGTGAAGTAATAGCCGCTTCTGCCCACGTGCACGCGAGGCGTGACATATCCTTTCTCGTAGATGGCGGAGACATCGTCCATCGCCTCTTCCACTGACTTGCTGCCCAGATAGAGCTCTGTCACAGATATGCTGCCGTCCTTCACGCGGCCGATATTCCGCTGCACAGGACTCTTCGCGATACGTCCGGCGACGTAGCCGATGGCGGTGTGCTTCTCCGTCGGGCTCTCCGAGCCGAGGAAAATCATCACCCTGTTCGACGTCTCTTTGGAAACATCCTTCAGTTCAGTTGCGTTTCCTGTGTAGGCGTAGCCGTCCAGGACGATGAACGCCGGTGCATAGAGTTCCTCCGCCGTCCATTCGCCCAGCTTCTGAGCCTTAGGCAGAGCGGTGAATACATCCTTCGACAGACCCGTTTCCACCGTGGCGGCCTTGTCTTCATCCGGATGCAGGATGACGACTCCGCGCACAGCACCCTTCAGAGACTGAAGAATCGAGCGGAGCTTGCCGCTGTCCTTGTCGCAGAACGCAGACATCGACGCGTCCGAATATACGGCGACATAAAGCGGTGTTCCCTCCGGAGCCTCCGTATAGAACTGCTTCACAGACTTGTACAGAGCAGCGTGAGTCGTCTCCTTCGCGCCAAGTTCCTCAAGGCCTGAAAGCCTGTAGATTTTATATGCCTTATCCGTCTTCAATGTGTTGGCAACGGCAGTTCCCTTCGCGCAGAGGAGGAGAACCCCGTCCTCTCCGGTCGTCACCGTGCCAAGCATCCCGTTACGGAAAGCCACTTTGATTTTTGGTAATGCCATTGTTATAAAAGTTTAATGGGCAGCCGTGTTCCGGCTGCCCGGTGAACTATTCGGCCGTAATGCCCACGATTGCGTACACGCCTTTCTTATCAGACCTTGAGATGCAGCCGCCGCAACGAACGAGGAAGCTGTAGAGGTCTCCGTAGTAGGTCGGGTCATCCTCGGAAGCGAATATCTTCACCTCGCCGAGTGCACGACGGACAGAGGTTACGTGCCAAGCGAGACCGGCAGCGCAGTCGGTGGCAGCTTCTGTCGAAGCAAGCCCAGTGGCCGCTCCTGCTGCCACTGCATAACGAAGGACAGTCGAGCGCTTCATCACCTTGAAAGAGTAGAGCTCTCCCACCACTCCCTTGGCGACGTCCGCCTTCTGGAAGAATCCGATTTTGTCGGTGTTGGTCATTGACTCAAGAAGCTCGGCGTACATCACTGCGTCCAAAAGGAGATAGCGCTCCTCCTGAGGGATGTCTTCTGCGTCGAACTTGGTCATCAGCGCAAGCACGTCACTGGTGGTAAGGGCTTTGCGTTTGCCGGTCGCCTTGTTAAGGTGCGCATCCTTCGCGAGACCTGAAGTATAGACGATGCCCGCAGCCTGCTTCGGAGCCCAGCTCTCAAGCAGACCTTCGTGTGCGTTGCGACGAAGTTCCTCGCGGTCCTGGGCGATTACAGAACGACGCTTGTCGTATGAGAGTTCAACGGTATCTGCCTGAGGGATGCAGATCGGGTCGGTGGTGTATTCGTCAAGCGTGTACTCGACGTCAGTGTCAACGCGCTTGGTAGCGCTGGCTGGAACACTTGAGCGGTTCTTCTTCACTCCGGAAGGCGCTCCGGCATTAGGTACGTGCACTTTCTTGCCCTCATTGACGAATGCGTCGTCATTGACTGCTTTAGATGCGAAGGAGTTATCAGGGAAGAGTCCCTCGACGATGTCCCTGCTCCAGATTTCTTTCTGAATTGCCATAATTTATACAGTTTTTAAACGTTACTTTTTGAAAGCCTCATCGAACTTCTGCTGATAGACTTCCGGATAATTGCTCTTGAGCTCGGCGAGACGGTTTGCCTTGTCAATCTCATCCCAGCTCATAGAGAGGATGTCGCTTTTCTTGTCTCCATGCTGGTCAATGAACTGCTCGACCTGCTTGCCTGCCTTGCGGACCGAAAGAGAGTTGAGAATGGACTTGGCGTTCTCCTCGTCCGTATCGAGAAGCGAGAGGAATGCGGGCTTCTGAGCCTCGGTGATTTTACCTTCAGTGACCGCCTGGTCAAGAAGTGCAGTGTGTGCCGCCTTGCGGGATTCCGCAATCTGGGCAGTGAGTTCCGCGACCTTGCCTTCCAGGGCACTGACTTTCGCCGCTGAATTTTCGAGACGTGCAATCTCCGCCATCAGCTGCTCTTCAGTTGTCGCGTTCTTGAATGAAGGCCTTGCCTTCAAATCGTCAATGAAAGCCATATTTTTATTGTTGATTAGTGGCCAACCGTTACCGGCAAGCCTGTTTGTGAAAAATTTGTAGATATCGTCATTCGTCGCATCCGCGCCCGGTGCGTTGTCGTCATCGATGTCATAGATCCCCTCGATGAGTCCGAGTTCCTTCGCTTCGGCAGCCGTGAACCAATGGTCCACTCCGTCGAAGTATTTCGCCGACACCTCCTCCGCAGAGCACTTGCACTTGGCGGCAATCATCTCTGCAAGGGTGTTCTCCAGCCTCTCCATAGTTGAAGCGGCGGCACGCAGCTCATCAGCCGTGCCGCACTCTCCGCCACGGACTCGATGAAGCATCAGTCTCGCGTGATTGGACATATAGAGAGGCTTGCCGCACAGCGCGATGATGGCGGCGATGGATGCGGCGATGCCGTCAATGTATATGGTTATGTCAGCCTTCGATGCCGTGAGGGCATTGAATATCGCTATGCCGGCAAAGACCTCTCCGCCCACGGAATTGATCCTTATATCAATCTTCCGATAGACCCGCTGGAGTTCCATCAGTTCCGTCACCACCTGTGCCGGGCTCACTTTCTGATCCTCGCCCACCGGTCCATAAAGGAGGAGGCAGGCAGACTCACCTTCAGAAGGTATTATATTGAAAAATTTCTTGGTCATACTGATTCGTTTTCCGCAAATATGACCCTCATTTGGCACACCGCAAAATCGGCGTTTTGTCATACTCGAAAATATCGACTATGACAGTCGAAAATATTGACTATCATAAAATTAAAATTTTCAAACGGCTGTTAAAAGGGGCATATTTGCCGAAAAACATAGGATATATGGCAGCATTGACAAATGACAAGAAGAAAGCCCTGGCAAAGGACATATATACTCTCGGCCAATACACCTTCGAGGAAGTGGCGGCGAAAGTCGGCAGTACCAGGCAGACGATATCGAAATGGTGCAAGGAAGGACAATGGGACGAACTCAAGGCAGGAATGACCGTGAGCCGTGAACATCTTCTCAAGGGAATGTATTCCCAGGTAGAGGAAATCAACAGGTGCATACGTCAGAACGACCCGGGGACACGCTATGCCACACCGGCACAGGCGGACACGCTCTCCAAACTCTCCGCAGCCATCAAGAAACTGGAGATGGACACAGGCATCTCCGATCTCGTGAGCGCAGGCATACGCTTCGCCGAATGGCTGCGTCCTGTGAATATGGAGAAGGCAATCGATTTCGTGAACCTATGGGACGCGTTCCTGAAAGAGCAGCTGTGATATGAAACAGGAAGACAAACTCAAACTCAAGGAATGGGCCGACTATAAGGCGGATATCCGTAACTCCACACCCGTCGAGACCCTTTCCGAAGCGGAAATCCAGAAGAAAAAGACCTATCTGGAAGCACGCCCCATCGAATGGATAAAATACTTCTTCCCGAAATACACGAAATACGAGTTCGCACCCTTCCAGATAAGGGCCATCAAGCGCATACTCGGCAATCCGGAGTGGTACGAAGTCCTCTCCTGGTCTCGTGAGCTCGCGAAGAGTACCATCGTGATGTTCTGCGTGATGTATCTCGTCCTTACGGGACAGAAGAAGAACGTGATGCTTGCAGCCGCCACGGTAGATGCTGCGAAGAAACTCCTCAAGCCGTACCTCGCCAATTTCGAAGCCAACGGACGACTGAAGGCTTTCTATGGAGACCAGGTCAACCTCGGCGACTGGACGGACGAGCACTTCGTGCTGAAGAACGGAGCCTCGTTCACCGCCGTGGGCGCTGGACAGGCGCCGCGAGGCAGTAGGAACGAGAACGTGAGACCGGACATCCTGCTCACCGACGACTACGACACTGACCAGGACTGCCGTAACCAGTCTGTCCTCGACAAGAAGTGGGACTGGTGGGAGAAGGCATACTATCCGACACGTTCAGTATCCGAGCCGACACTTGTACTCTGGGCCGGCAACATCATCGCGAAAGACACCTGTGTCGGACGCGCCGGCAAGATGGCGGACCACTGGGACATCATCAACCTCACCGACAAGGACGGCAACAGCACCTGGCCGCAGAAGAACACTCCGGAGAAGATTGAACGAATCCGCAGCTCCGTCTCCAAGAAGACATACGAGGGCGAGTACAACAACAATCCCATCTGCGAGGGAAAGGTCTTCACGAATCTGCCTTTCGGCAAAGTCCCGTCACTGAAGAAATTCAAGTTCATCGTCATCTACGGCGACCCGTCCTACTCCAATAAAAAGGACAAGAGCAACTCATACAAGGCAGTGTGGGCTGTCGGACAATACAAGGGGACATACTACATCATTGACGGCTTCTGCGCCCGTGAGACGAACGCCAATTACGTCGATTGGTACTACACGCTGCTTGAACGGATAGGAATGCAGACGACCGTCTATTGCTTCCAGGAGAACAACAGCCTTCAGGACCCGTTCTTCGAGCAGGTCATAAAGCCCATAGTGAGAGAGAAGAACGGCACCAAGCCATTCACTCTCCACCTCATCGGAGACGACCGCAAGAAAGCCGACAAGGCCACACGTATCGAGGCACGGCTTGAACCCATCGACAGGGAGGGACGCTGGATTTTCAATGAGGACCTGGAGGACAATCCGAATATGAAGGAACTACGCGACCAGTTCACCCTCTTCGACCTCTCGCTCCCTTATCCCGCCGACGGTCCTGACTGTATCGAGAGTGCCATCGTCATCATCGACGAAAAGATGCGCAGCTGCAAGGCTGTCATCGACACCATAGACTTTAATTCAGTATCATCAAATGACAACAGACTCTGATATGGACAATTTTATCGAAATGCGCGACTATGACGCATCCATCCACAGGGAGATACTTGACTCGCTGCTAAAAGGCGACGCGCAGTCAGACCCTATACTCATAGAAATATGCGAAGACAGGGCGGTCTCCGAAATGAAGTCCTACCTGTCGAAGTTCTACGACACGGAAGCCATCTTCTCTGCCAGAGGAACGGACAGGCATCCGCTCATCCTTATGATGTGCCTCGACATCGCGGTATATCATATCTTCTGCCTCCATAACCCCTACAAGATTTCGGAAATCCGGAAAGACCGATACGAAAGAGCGGTCGCCTGGATGAAGGAAGTCGCCAAGGGCCTTGTCACCATCGACGGGGCTCCGCGCAAAAGCGAAGAGGACAGCAGCAACCCCTGGCAGATAACCAGTGACACCCACCGCGGGACTTATCTATAAACACCGTTCAAATACCATTTAAACAGCTCTATATGGCACGCAAAGCAAAATATAACAAGAAGGGCCGCATCTATGAGGGCGGCATCACACAGACAAGCAATCTGCCCGAAGAGAGACGGCAGTTGGACATCATACTCCAGTCGCCGGAAGTCTTCCATTTCGACATAAACAAGTTTATGCAGGCGTACAACAGCGCCTCTGCAATCGACTGCTACAACAGGGCACGTCTCTACGATATGTACGAGTCGGCGATGATGGACCTGCACCTCTCCGGACTCATCGACAAGAGAAAGGACGGAGTGTCGCTCGTTCCTATCGAGTTCCGCCGTGACGGCAAGCCGGATGACATCATCAACGAGCAGATACAGGCTCCGTGGTTCTCCGACTTTGTCGAGGACATACTGATGACCAAGTTCTACGGATACGGACTCTTCCAGTTCGTCAAGGATGGAGAGTGGATAAGCTACTACAAAGTCCCTTACAAGCATTTCGACCCCGTCCGGAGAGAGATCCTCCGATACGAGTACGACAGCACAGGCGAACCGCTTGAGAACTTCGACAACATCCTCTACGTGGGCAAGGGAGACCGCGACCTCGGACTGATGGCGAAGATAGTCCCGATGGTGCTCTACAAGAGAGGCAACTTCGGGGACTGGGCGAACTACTGCCAGATATTCGGCATTCCGATCCGCGAGTACACCTACGACGCCGGAGACGAGGAGACACGCCAGAGGCTCATCCGCGATGCCCGCAGGCAGGGAGCCAACGCCGTGTACATCCACCCGAAGGACAGCAACCTCAATATCATCGACTCGGCCACCAAGCAGGGCAGCTCCGAACTGTTCAAGGCATTCAACGAGACCTGCAACATCGAGATGTCCATTGCCGTCCTCGGCAACACCCTCACCACCGCAGCACAAAGCACGGGCAGCGAGGCACTCGGAAGCGTCCACGCCGAAGAGGAGAACAAGAAGCAGAAGAAAGACCGTCAGTACATCCTCAATGTCCTGAACTACGAGATGACGGACATCTTCGAGAGCCTGGGCTTCAATGTCCGTGGCGGCAAGTTCACCTACGTGGAATCGAAGAACATCGACACCACCGCCCAGATTGCCATCGTCGAGAAACTCAACGCTATGGGGCTGCCAATCTCCGACGACTACCTGTACGAGACTTTCAACATCGAGAAGCCCGAGGCCTACGATGAGATGAAGGCTCAGAAAGCGGCGGAAAAGGCTCGCCAGGAGGAGATGAGGGCACAGCTGGAGCAACTCACGGCAGAGCGTCTCAACAACCCTCCTAAGCGGGAAGAAGAGGAAACGGGACAGATCACCAACCGGCTGAAGAATTTTTTCGGTTTAGCCCCGGAAGGAGGGGCGCTGTAGATGAGTCCTTCATCGCACAGGTTGACTCCCTCTATGCCGACACGTGCGAGCGATGCGGCGGTTTCACCAACTCCGCAGAACATCACATAACATTCAGCCCAGAAGCGCTGACACGAGGACTGGAAGCAATCTTCGACGGATTCAATGTCAAGAACGACATCCAGAGGGACATCTTCCGGGAGACCTTGAGAATCTTCAACCGTGCCGCCGCAAGAGGCATCTCCGAAGCTTATGACGAAAAGGCCATCACCGACGGATTCCTTGAGGAAATAAGGCACAATAACGAAGTATTCGCAGCGTTCAGGACTCACAGTATGCAGAACGCCATTGCCAGGCAGATGACCGATGACAAGGGACAACTCAAATCTTTCCATCAGTTCCGCAAGGATGTCGAGCCGCTCACCGGCAAATACTGCGACCAATGGCTGAACACCGAGTACAACACGGCCATCATCCGTGCGCATCGAGCAGCCGACTGGAAACACTTCGAGGCGGAGAAGGACGTCTATCCGAACCTCCGCTGGATGCCTACCACCTCGGCAAACCCCGATCCGGTCCACGCCCGTTTTTGGACTCAGAAACTCACCCTGCCTGTAGATGATCCGTTCTGGGACCATCACCATCCGGGAGAGCGCTGGGGATGCAAGTGCACCTGCGAGCAGACCGATGAACCGGTGAACGACCTCGGAGTGACTGAAGACAAGACCGAGACCGCAAGCCGTGGACTGAAAGGCAACCCCGGAGTCACGGGCAAGCTCTTCAGCGAAGACCATCCGTACTTCCCGAAAGACTGCGGAAACTGTCAGTTCAACAAGAAATTCAGAAACAGGCTGGACGGATTCTTCAACATCAAGAGAGACTGTGCGACTTGTCAGGCGTGCGCTCAAGCAATACGGGATATGAAGGCAAAAAATGAAATGCCTAATGAATACGAGTTCGAGCCGAAATATGGTGAACGAATGAAAATATGCAAAGGCGCCGATGAAAATGAGCTGGTAGAAAATAAGAGATGTCTCGGCTCTTTGCTTGATTCTTTTCCGGATATGACAGCCGTAATCCGCAAACACGTCAATGCAGTTGGCGTAAAGAACCCGGAATATATAATCAACGGGCTAATCGCCGACCGTAAGGGTATTCAAAGCGAACAGGGAATTTCAAATTCCTTCAACCGAGCAATAAAACAAGGATGCAAAGCTGTGGTAATAGATCTTGATTTGCATATGCAACGTGTAAATAACAAGCGTCTTGCAACCCATATTCAGTGGAGATATTCTGATTTTGAACAAAACTTAATAGAGCATTGTTATGTTGTATTGAATGGGAAAGCCGTAGATATAACTAAGGAAATCTTAGACAAAGGTACACTGATAGAAGCCCTTAAAAGCCTAAAGCCATAGATTTCTCTATGGCTCAATATGGACGGTGCAGCTTGAAGTTATCGCGCCTTTTAAGCACTCGCATCCGATCACAAAATAACAAAACATTTTTCACTTTTCCAAATGTCATCTAACAATATCGAAAAAGAAGTCCGACAGGCAGTTAAAGACCTGATGCACATCCGCTCGCGAGTCGTCCCCGTAAAGGTCGGCAAGGAGGTCGTGTCTTCCGTCCGGCAGAACTTCCGCAGCGGTGGCTTCTATGGTGACCAATGGAAGCGGACAAAGAGGCAGGACGTCCCCTTCAAAGGTGCGGCAGGCTCATACGGACCTCTCCTCAGCAAGTCCACCCATCTGATGAGCAGCACCGACTATGTGCCGGGAAACGCACAGGTCACCATCCGGAACACCGAATCTTACGCCGCCTACCATAACGAAGGAGCGGAGGCAAGGGTGACCGCCAAGATGAAGAAATTCTTCTGGGCGAAATACTATGAATCCGGAGGAGGAAAGAAACAAGGCAAGAAAAAGGAGATCCCGAAAGATGCGGAGTTCTGGAAGGCTATGGCCTTGAAGAAGCCGGGGCGAAAAATCAAGATTCCGAAGAGACGCTTCCTCGGCCCGTCCCCTCAGGTTGACAAGATTGTCTCCGACATCATAAACAATGAATTTGAAAAATACATTAAAAGACTGAAATAATGGAACACCTTCTTAACGACATCATAGAACTCATCGGCAACAATATGCCGGACATCCGCACGGTGGATGAAGACTACGGACAGCTTGAAATGCTCGACGACAGCAGGGAGTCCTATCCCCTAATCTTTCCCGCAGTCCTCATTGACGCTCCGGAGACATCCTGGGAAAACATCGGAGGACTGTCGCAAAAGGGGCTCTGCACTGTCAGTGTCCGTCTCTGCATCGACTGCTATGACGACACCCACTACAACTCCGGCACTACTGGGAAGATTCTCTCCAGGGAGGAAAAAAGAAAAGAGCTGCACCGGCTCCTGCAAGGTCATTGCATCGGCTGCGGTTCAGCTCTCATAAGGACATCCTCAAGGTTCTACACTGCGAACCACGGGATAAAGGTTTACGAATCTTCCTATACTCTCGAAGTGACAGAAATGTGCCTGCCGGAGACTACGAAGAAAGAACTCAAAATCAAGGTGTCACCTCTTCCGGGAAAAGAGTGAGCTGATCATCTGAAGACTTCGACTGCTGTTTCTTCGGAGCATATTCCTTCGGAGTGTTCGGTGCCGAAGTCTTCTTCAGAATCTGCCAAATCATAAATTCGGAAAGGAAGAACTCGTTTTCCGAAAGTTCCTTCACGGCATCATCGAACCGGAGTCTCTTGACCTCGGTCCAATAGTAATACCTTTGGGCTATCTTCCTGTTTCTCGCCTCAATCAGGCGTCTATTTCTTCCTTTCTTTCCCATTTTGATTATCTATCTGTCAACAACTTTATACATATCCCTCAATACCTCCTGGACTACCGCCCTGAACTCCGGCCTCTCCCTGAAGAACTCCTTGAAATTCTCCGCCATCCGGTGAGCCGAGCCGCAGACGACCAGAAATCCTCCGTCATCGCTGAAACTGGACGCCAACGTGTCCACCCTCAGCTCCGGCTCCCTCGAATTGTTCAGACGCACAAGGTGGCCTATGTCCTCAGCCGCATTCCTCAGATTCTTCTCAAGGTGATCCTTCAGACACCTCTTCTCCTCTTCTGTCAATGTTACCATATCCTCACCTCCTATGCTTCAGTCATTCCCAGAGGAATCTGCACCCACGCTCCAGTCTCCTTGTCCCTCGTGTACGCCTTGAGGAACGTCCTGGACACCTGCGGCTGATAGGCATCCTCGATGATGCGCACCCCGTCGATGAAATCCGCAGAACCGGACTCCTCCGCCATCTTGCGCAGCTGGATGATTCTCGAAGCCTTCAGGGTGCCCTTCGCATCCTTTGCGAGCAGACGCATCACCATCGACACGAGCGCCTTGGAATCCTCATCCTTGGCAAGCGAACCGATGTAAGCCTTCACTTTTGCGATGCCGTCGTCAGCCGTGTCGAGATAGCCGTCAGTCACATAATTGCCGAGGACAATCCTCTTGGTGCCTGCCGTGTTCGTGAATGTATGGGACTGGTTGTCCAGCTCCTTGTTGTTGAGCTTGAACATCTCCTCCTTGATGTCGATGACCGCCTTGAACTCATCGAAGACCTTCTTCTTGTACGTCGCAAGATCCTCCGAAATCGACTTCAGGTTGGGCATCATAGACTCGATGGCGTCATCCACCATCTCCCTGTAGTTCTCCCGCATCTTCTTCTCTGCGGCCTGGCGCTGCTCTTCGAGCTGCTTCTGCTGGAATGCCTTGAACTTGGCAAACTCATCCGCCGTCATTTCAACGGCCATTGTCGTGTTTTCTTCCATAATACGTCTGTTATTAGAATTGTTTAAACATAAATCTTGAATATTCCCTTTTCAATGCTGCGCAACACTGGCGCTCCCGCCGCCTGTCCATTATCCGGGACACGAACGGAATGTACCAATACCATTTCATATCAACTCATCCTCTCTCTTGATGTCCTGCTCGTCTTTAACTTAGATTCCACGATCCTTGCTTCCGCCAGCGCCATTGCCATCGTGCTCATCGCCTCGGCCGACTTCTCCACCACCTCCTTCCGCTTCTCGCCCCTCCGCTCCTCTTCCTCCATACTCTTCAGACCGCCCCTCCGGATGATGGACTCCAGCTTGCGCACGAGGGAGTTGAGCTCATCCACACCCAAATCGTAGAACTTCTTTCCGGCAATCTTCGGATTGGCCACGAAAGCATTGATGCCGTCCCAGTTGTCAATCGTCGGGATCCCGAGCCTGCCGATTCGCAGCAGTGCTGCGCTCCTTGCCCTCTTCAGTGACAGCTCGCGGGCCCTCTGCTCGGTAGGGCTGCCATACTGTAGCGAGTCGCACATCCGGATGAACTCCTGACGGCTCATCTGTGAGACGTGAGTCGTGCGGCCATTCGTGAACTGGCTCACGATTTCATCCTTCTCAAGCATCGGATTCTGCTTCAGCAGAGCATAAAACCGAGAATAGTCATTCTTCTTCGTCTTTTTTTCCATCGCTTTCATAATAGAACTCATTTGATTCCTTAGTCTTGGTGTTCCAATAATTCCACGCCCCCTCCTTCCAGATTACCGCCTTGCCCGTCTCGCCTATGAATCGGCCGTTGCTGAACGCCACGAAACCCTCTACCCATATCTTCAGCATCGCGTCATACTTCACCGACCTCGCCGCCCGTCCTGCCGGCTGCCTGCCGTCCGCGTGGGAGACGAATATCAGCAGCTTGTTCTTCAGCCTGCCCTTGAACTCCAGATACTCCCTGTAAGTCATTCCCATATACTGGTAAGAGTCAATGACTATGAACTCGGGGCTTCTCGGCTTGGTCAGCCTCTCGACAAGCTCATCCGGAGTGGCGGACTCCAGCACCTGGAACTTGCTCCCGCAGGAATACATATCGAATCTCTTCAGAGTGTTCTGGAAAGAGAGCGAGAACCCCTCCTCAAGAGTGATGAAGAGCACCTTGCCGAATCTGGTCAGTTCCTTGCACAGGGAGATGACTGCCGCAGACTTGCCGTTGCCCGAATTTCCCCAGAAGAAAACCACTCCGGAGCGGTCCATCGTGCCGATGCACCTGCCCCACTCTCCCTCAAGGGTGATGGTCTTGCGGCGTATGCCCAGAATCTCTTTAGCTGTGAGTGAACGTGGCATTTGAATATCGTTTGAACGGTTTTAGACTACTTTTCAAATCCTTCTTGAACGGCCTTCTTGCGGAGCTCCTTGTGCACGGACTTCTTCACACGGCGCAGGTCATTGCCACAACTGTGTGCCTCCGCAACCACATTCCTGATGGCCGCCTTGTCAGTCACTCCGTTGGCGATGCAGATGCCTTCCACCTCGGCGGCGCTCACGAGATTCAGCGGAACGAACCTGCGGCAGATACGGCTCTCCAGCTCATCATAGCCCTTGCGTCCTCTCGTCACACCGCGTCTCATCCTCTCCTCCATATAGTTCGTCGAGAGGAACACCATACCGCACTTGTCTTCCAGGGCATTGTACAGGGAGACGTAATAATAGAGCACGCTGTCGGCCAACTTGTCGCCCTCATCGAAGATGAGCAGCGGACTTTCCATCTTCACCAATTCGCTGAATATGGACCTCAAGGTCTCGCGTACAGTCATCCCGTGGGTTCTGATGCCAATCTTCGACGCCAGTTCACCGACAAAGTCAGCCTTGGTCATATCACTGCTGCAAGTGAGCAGAAAGACGTTCTTGTGGGACTCGGCATACTGTGCTGCCGCCGTGCTCTTGCCGATGCCTGCCGGACCGGTAATCCACACCACATTGCTCTCCTCCTGTGAGTCGAGGAAATAGAGCATCAGGCTCTGGTGAGCCACCGTCTCATACAGCTGCCAGCCTCTGGACGAGAAGATCTGCGACTGCACCTTCATCCACATCTCATCGCTGATGAGTGCCCAGTTCCCGTTGAGAATGCTGCTGACGGTCGCGCTCGACACGCCTTTGAGCGAATTTGCCGCCTTGTTCTGAGAAGAATAACGGCCTACATAGGTTCTCAGATTCTCACTGATTTCCCTTTTCTGTGTGTCATTTAGCTTTGCCATAATGTTTGTGTGTTTGTATGTATTGGTCCGGCTGGAGGAATCGAACCTCCGTCGCTGGATATGTGCCCATTCCGTCAAGGTCACACCCGCTGCTCTTCATCCATTGAGCTATGCCGGAAATGTTATAGTCTGTTCAGCGCCTCGATGATGTCGAAATTGCTCTGCGCCTTCTGCACCTGCCCTACCGAATCCGGAAGCGACTCGCGAACCGGCTCTTCTCTCCTCGCTTCAGCCTGTTCCTCTGCCCTTATCTCCTCCGCAAACCTCAGATACTCCGTCCGGCTCACTCCCTGAGGGCGAGGTGCATTGTAACCGGCACTCTCATAACCCACTCCGTATTTCATCTGAAGTGCACGTGTCTGAAGGTCTCGTCGGACAATCTCCTTCTTGTTGGCGTTAAGTGCCGATATGATAGAAGAGCGCTCGCCCTCGACCTGGTCCTGCATCGCACGGTGAATCATCATATAAGGCTCTGCCCAGGTATTGAACTGAAGACCATATTTCGGGTCGTCGATGCACAGGCGGACCCTTGAGAGATCGTGAGGGTCGTACTCCACGATGAACTCCCGTCCGGTGTTCTTCCGCCTCCATTCCAAATCCGGAGTATTCGGAGCGCTGAAGACCTCATAAACCCTCTTCTCTCCGATAAGCGTCACCTCTATGCCGCTCGCCCTGAACGTCGAAGCCTTCTCCGTTGCGATGTAGAACACCTTCTCCCTGATAATGTCGGTCAGTGCGATTGCCTGAGGATTGACTGAAGCGCGGTAAACATCCATTCTGCTCTTGCCGGCGAACTTCGGATGAGGAAGACTGTTCCAGATGTTGATGTCCGCCTCGTTCTGTGCGCGGACTTCCTCATAGGTAGGAAGCGCTTCCACGTTCTGGATGATCTTCGCCACGTCCACCTTCGTCTTCGCGCTCTTGGCTGTGATGTTTCCGCCGGTGTAGTTGATATGCCTGTGCAGCACCTCAGCCTGGAACCGTCCGAATGCAGACTCGATCGTCTTGGACTTGCCGTTCTCCGGAGTGGTGGTGTGGGAGATGGTCTCCAGTTTCGCCCTCCAGCGCAGCGCCGCCTTCGAAGTGAAGCCCGCCTGGTTGTCGGATACGAGCTCGTAAGGCATAAAGCCCGTTCTCTCGAATGCGTTCCTCAGCGCCTCGTATGTAGTCTGGAATGTCTCGTTCTCGCACATATACCAGCCGACGAAAACTTCACTGTGTGCGTCCATCACGTAGATGCAGCTCGTGGTTCCCACCTTGGTCCTGCGGCTCTTCTCATCCCAATACTTGAAATAGAGGTTCACTTTCGTTCCGTCGATGTACCAGAGCGCATCGCGGCAGCTTGCCATCACCGTCCTGTTCTGACGCAGGAAAAGGTTGTTCGCCCTCTGCGCTCCCTGCTCCACGGCATACCACTGCGGCTTGATGTCAGGGCGCTCGAAGAACTCGATGAGAGTCTGGGCGGACTTGATGGCTTTCCAGCCTCTCTCCGCAGCCGTGCTGTTGTATAGGTCGAGCAGCTGAGCCACCGTATAGACCGGATTCACGGATGCCTTGTGGGCAAGCAGCCATTCGGCCACCTCGTCGGTGATCTTCGTCGTGTTGGCATTGCCCAGCTTTCCGCTCACCAGGCACTCGTAACCCTCGCGGCTGTACTGCCGCATCTTCTCACGAAGTCTTGCAGCGTTCTTCGGAAGAGTATGGCCGTAGTTCTCGCGGAGCTGCTCGCACTGCTCCATAATGTTCTCCCACGACACTGGTGTGCGGTTTCCTCTCTGTGCCCTCTGGCGGCGCTGCACCGTCTCCATCTCAAGCATCTTGTTGAGCACGGATGCGTTCACCATATATTCCTGCTGCTTGTCTTCCTTCAGAGGGCTCCCGTCCGGAAGCTCATACTGCGCGAAGAACACGCGGGCTTTCTCATCGAATGTTATCATAATGTTCTGTCTTAGCTGTGCCTCCTCCGGATCTCCATACTTCGCGATATACTTCACCTTGAACCTGTCCGGCAGACTCATCCACTCCACCTCGGCGACCTTGCCAAGTCCACCGCCACGCACGACGACATTGATGCGGTGGCGATGAACGAGTAATTTGTAATTACTACAACTCATTACCGCCTCGCCGTTGTCGCTGCGAGTGAGATTGGTGTAAGTGACTGTGAGTATGTTATCCGGAACCCTCATATATCTTACATTATTTGTATCTTTGTTCCATAAAGTGAATTAAGATGGAATATTCTGATAGTAATATCTTGGTCGATGTTGAAGTAGTAAGGCTTGAATCTTTATCTTCTGAAGATTACTCTTTGGAACTTGAGTCAATAAGGCATCTTTGTAATGCTTTTTCTTTTGGGTTGAAGATTATTGACATCTATACGGATGGAGAATTTAGCTGCCGCCAGTATGAATTATATTTCAGCCCAGAATCATTCTTTGCCAACGATTATCGTATGGTAATCAAAACTTTCGTTCTCACTTCAAATCTGCTCATCGTCAATAGTAAGATTATCCAAATGAAGCAGTATGATTTTATTGACTTACCTTCTGACGGTACTTTAAAGGAAGAGAATCATATAACACATAAGCTTTAGAAACCATTTCTATTATTCCTCTTGAATAAAGCAAAGAGAACGTCTCTTTGCCAAGTCGCTTTTTGCATTCGCAAACCGAGATAACACGTATATTATTCATAACCTCTCCTCCTATCTTATATTCGCCATCAAACTCGCCTGTTCCACCAGAAACCCCCATTTGTCAAAAGTCACATTGAGGTACTTCTTAACAACCTCACCCTTGCGGATAAGCACTGCACTGCTGTCCTTCTTGCTGATCGTCAGCACTACTCCATTGTTGAATTTCTGGATGATTTCATCCTGGGTGTGTTCTGTTGTGCAGTCAGGGCAGAAGCTTGTCTCCAGTTCTTCTCCTCCGGCTGCCAGCGCGGCTTCCCTGATCTTGATGGCTGTCTTCGAATTGGTCTTGAAGCACAGAGAATTCTTGACCCAGTTTACTGACACGTCAAACTGCTCTGCCAGTTTGGCACGAAGCATTACCGTTGTTTTGATAAATTTTCCCATAATATCTGTTGTTTGTCGTTTTTGCCTATATTTGCAACGTGAGTTCACAAGATGAACTTTTTGCAAATATAGGGATAATTTTCAACCAAACAAGATTTTAGTTGAAAATTATCGCAAAAGTTGTTATTATGGATACATTGTTGGAGAGAATATCTAAATTGGCGAGACATTCAAATATTACGATTGGAGGCCTCGAAAGGCAAATTGGCGCGAGTAAGGGCGTACTTTCGCGGGCAATTCAGAATAGTACAGACATTCAAGCTAAATGGATTTGTAAGATAGTTGAAAATTATCCCCAATTCTCTTCTGAATGGCTTCTTACTGGGGAAGGAGCGATGCTTAAATCTTCTTCTGAAGTTAAGCCGGCTCACACATTCGCCCTGAGCACAGACCGAAAGTTGGATGTCCAGGACATTCCTCTCTATGATTTGAGCGCGACCGCAGGTCTGATGGCCATATTCACAGACAACCATATCAATCCGGAGGACTATCTTCGTGTTCCGAATCTTCCGCCGGTTGATGGTGCAATCTATGTCAGGGGAGAGTCTATGACGCCGCTGCTCAAATCCGGAGATATCATAATCTACAAGAGACTTGAGCTCACCCTTGACAGTATCCTTTGGGGCCAGATCTATCTTCTCTCATTCGAAGCCGGCGGAGACACATTCACCGTTGTCAAGTATGTCCAGAAGTCAGATCGCCCGGACTACATCCGACTGGTAAGCCAGAACGAACGCTTCCAGCCGAAAGACATCCCGATGAACTGTGTCACCGCACTCGCCCTGGTCAAGGCCTCCATCACATTCCACACGATAGAATAAAAAAGGCTGATGCCTCCCATCGCATCAGCCATAAAACATTACGAAAGTACTACTTTACCCTAAAGCAAAATGGTCTTCCATTCTTGCGGTAAATTCTTTTACCGTTACGTACAATGTACATACAGAATACAAGGGTACCTTCTTCGTTTTTAGCAATACTAGAATTTGTCTTTTCCATCTCTAACACCTCCTTTCTCACTGTGGCACGTGGGAAAAGCCTGTTTTGCTCGCAATATTGCGACAAACGCCCGACACTGGGATATGTCGGGCGCTATCCTTCTTTCAAGGAGGAGGGTATCCCTTCCAGGAAAGGAGTATTAGAGATGGAATCTCCTAGTATTGCTGATGCAAAGGTAGAAATTTTTTCAATAGGTTGAGCCACACACACGCTTTTTTAATGCCCTTTGAATGCTTTTTAGCTACTATTCAAGCGATTATGCGGTTTTTTGTCGTAAAATAATGTGCATTTTGGGGTACTTATACGGCATTTTTAATGCAATTTCAAGGCGGTTTCGGTTAGTTTCCTACGATTATAAGGTCTTTTTTTGACAAATTTTGTAACCCCAAATGTAACCCCATTAAGCACATTTCGTTTTTATAGTGTAACCCCAAACGTAACCCCAAATGTAACCCCTCTCTATTTTTGCCGATTTTTTCATCCATCTGTAAAGAGGGATAAAGGCTCTGTTATCGGAATAACCATCCGGACGATTTAAACACCTTTTTAGGGCTCTTTTAACGCCAGGCCGTCCAGACTACCGGATACAATAAAAGCGGCCTACATAACCGCCAAAACGGTCTTTATAGACAGCTTCCATCATTTTCTTCAGCCGGCGTTAACTTTTCGCTCCCTTTCAAGCACCTCAAGTTAAACACCACTCAAACATCACCCTTCAAATCCCCCTCAAATGTTAACCAGATGTTAACCTAATGTCACATTTCGTTTTCCCATCAATTTTCTCAACTCTCACACTCTCAATCACTTCCAATCTCCAACTAATCACATTTCGTTTTTACCCCCTTAGGACGGACTTGGTGAAGTGACTGAAGGGCAGGTCCCATTCCACAGGATTGACGCGGGTGACGCCGGTCAAGAAGAGCAAGTAAGAATCGGGAAGGAAGCTGTATCCAGGACTGACCACGATGCTGGCGCTGCGCATCTTCGCGGTCAACTCCTGAAGGAGGATGATCAGGCACTCGCGGCCTGGGTCGGCATCCATCCAGTCCAGTTCCTCGGTGAGGCGGGCCTGGAGAGCTTCAATGGTGACCGGAGCATAGTGGGTAGTTTTGACGCTCTCGAGAGAGCGGTTGAGTGTTTGCAGGAGTTTTTTATTCATATTTGAAAGTTACAAGTTATCAATACGAAGTCGCATTTTAAAAAGCCTCGATTTTGGGTCCGAATCGGCACTTACCGGAAAAAACTTCTCAAAATCGGCATTGTATGTCTCTCTATCGCGCTTGCAAAAACGCCAACAATTTTCCACCTTTGTAAAAACAGTTTTCTATGCCCCTGAAACTCTATCTCGACAAGCGTCAGAACAAGCACAAAGAATCCCCTATCAGGGTTGTCTGGTCTTTCAACGGAGACCGGTATCAGACCACGATGGGGTTCAGCATCCCTCCGGAGGCGTGGGATGAGAAGGAGTCACGCGTAACACCTGCCGCGTACAACCACAAGAATACACCATCCTCCACCATCAATGCCTTTATCGTTGCTATGGAGAAAGCGGTGAACCGGCTGGAGAACTACGCCCGCACCCAGAACGCCATGCTCACCAAGCCAATCGTCAAAAAGGTTGTGGCCGACGTGATTGCCGGCGGCGGCGAATACCCCTACGAGCAGGAGAAGGTCTGGAGAAAGATGCTGAGTGAGCGGTATATGACCAAAGAACGCTATTTCCAGCACTTCCGTGGAGGCAAATACAAGCTCATCGGCTTCGGCCAAGATACCGAAACACTGGAGGATGTGGTAATTTACCAAGAATTGTATGGCATGCAAAAGTATTGGGTCCGCCCATATAATATTTTCTTTAGCAAAATTAAGGGCGATGATGGAAATGAGGTGGAACGATTCAAGGAGATTCCAGCCAACGAACTTTATTAGCAAACTTAAACGCAATTTTTGATATGACACTGCAGGAAGCTATCGCAAAAGCACAGACCGAATTGAATCAGCACCGCAAAGAATGGGAACATCGATTCATTCAGTATATGAGCCAGACAGTCGCTAATCGCGACAAAATCAAAGAGCGTCGCAAAAAGTTCCATAAGTGGGCTAATCTTAGCGTCTATTCTACTATTGGAAACGCAAAGGACAATAAACCTGTTTTCGACCTAAGATACCAAGGACAAAGTGTTGGGTCAATTGTTATACGAGGAAATGATGTCAGGCTTGTAATTAGTGAAAACCAACACAAGAATAGCAGCAACCCAAAATACTTCAATGGATACCCCAAAGAGCTTTCGGCAGGTGATTTCTCCTGGCATGATGAAGAAGCAAAGTTATTTCGGAAGTTTTTCCAAAATAACCCAGAAAAAAAGCATCACCCCGAACACAGATTGGAGAATCTGCTTTTGAAAGAATTAAGTAAGGCAAGCCGTACAGAAAAATCTCTTGCTGGAATTCAACCTGTCACTCTTGGTGGCGATATATTTTTTCAGCTGCCCACTCCATTAACAGCTAGCGGAAGTGATATTCAGTATTCTAATGGCCATGGTGGAATTGACATACTGGCCAGGAGAAAAAAACACCTTGTGGTATTTGAACTCAAGGATGAGTATAAAGCTACAGAGAACCCTGACAAGGTCATTTCGCAAGCTATTGCTTATGCTACTTTCATTGCCGAGCTATGCAAAACCGAAGCTGCTGATGATTTCTGGTCATTATGCGGGATTAATGATCCTTGCAATCGGAATTATATATTTGTTTCTGTTTTAATGCCCGACCCTAAGGATGGCTCTAAACCATTCACCGGAGAGGAAGCATCGATTCCGGGCTCGAATATCAAACTCAAACTACACTATATGTTCTTCGATAAGGAAACTATCGAGATTACCGATTCGTCTCTATGAGAATAACCATTCATCGAGGCAACCAAATTGGCGGCTGCATTACTGAAATAGTTTCGTCAATAGGAACCAGGATCTTCGTCGACCTGGGGCACAATCTTCCTAAAGGCGACGAGGAGTCTGAGGATGAATTCGCCTCGGAGGAGGCCATCGCGGACCTGATTGGCGATGCCAGGGCCATCTTTTACACCCACATGCACGGCGATCACGTAGAACTGTTCCAGTACGTGCCGGACGGGGTGGACCAGTACATCGGCCCGTTGGCACTTAATATCATGAAGGCCAAGTACGAACACATGTCTCACGCCGAGGCCTTGAAGGAAAACAGCGATAAGTGCTTGAGGAAACTGGAGCCGTTCAAGACTTACCGGAAAGGGCGCCCCATTGCCATCGACGACATCACGGTCACGCCTTTCCAGGTCAGTCATTCATCGGCCGATTCCTACATGCTCAAAATCAAGTGCGACGGAAAGACATTACTGCACACCGGAGATTTCCGAGGGCACGGTTATATGGGAGAGGGCATCTACAAAGTCGTTGACAAATACCATATTGCCGGACATGTCGATATTCTCATCACCGAGGGTACCAACGTGGACAATAACGGCAAATCCATGCGTCCCGAGTCGGCCCTGAAGGAAGAATTCAAGGAAGTTTTCCGACAGTATAAAAATACATTCATCATCTGCTCGTCCACAGATGCAGACCGTCTGGAGTCAATTTACAGCGCGAACAAAGAGTCTGCGCAAAGGCCTTTCATCGCGGATACTTACCAGAAAGACATCATCGGCCTCATCGCCCAGCAGGCTGAAGAAGGAAGACGGCTCTACCATTTCGGACCAAACAAGATTTACGGATACAGTCCCACAAACGAAAAGATGGATTATATGATGCGCCGCTATGGCTTTGTGATGCTGATACGGCGCAGTGAGAAGTTCCAGTCTTACCTATACAAGATTCTTCCTTTCTGCAAGCCGGAAGAAACGTGCTTGGTCTATTCCCAATACCACGGCTACATAGAGAAGCGTGAGGGAAATACGGCATTCAATCAGGAACTATTTGACTATGTGGAGCAGTTCCGCGAGAAAAGCTGTACAATAAAAGGCCGTATTCACACATCCGGTCATGTCTCCAAGCAGGATTTGGTCCGGCTCTGCGAGCTGATTAATCCAGCGCTCATCATCCCCATTCACAAGGACGAAAAAGCTGATTTCGTTTCCATCCTACCTGACGAATTAAGAATGAAAGTCTGCGAATACGAGTACAGCAAGGACGGCATAGACATAGAATTCGATCCGCCGCAAGGTACCACGCGACCAACTGGTGTAGGGCGATGGGAGCAACATCCAAAGGATACAAACTCTACGGCCAAAAAGAAAACGAACAATAATCCCGGTGCATTATGATAGAGAAACTCACCGCAGGCATGAAGTCTTGGATTAAGCAAGACCATCAGGACATCTGCGAGAACCCCGCCGAATACGACATTCCGGAAGGATGGAAAGTCGAAACTGAGTAAGCCTGCCATTTATCGTAGAGACAAGTTGCTTGACATTGGCATTATCTGTGTGCAACTTGTCGGGGGCTTGTCGGCATTCTCAAGTTCATTTGAATGAGCAGCAAGACGAATTTCATTTTGCGTAATTGTCGCATAATCACGATTTTGGCCGAGAACGGCATTATGTTTTCAAATTTTTCTATATTTGTGACTTACAGCTGTTTTGATTTTTACACTTAATGATTGATAATATGAAAAAGGTATTCAACCTTCTTGTCTCTTTCGTTCTGATTGCGGGATTTTCCGCTTGTAGTAAGGACGATTCAGGCAATCAGCAAGAGGAACCGGAATATCCGAGTCCTACCCCTGTTCCGTCAGCGGACTACAAAGGTCTTGCATTCATTTCTTCCGGAGAGTCCACTGTCCGGCTTGCACAAGTGGGGACCCCGTATGAAATCTCATTGGAATACAGCACTGATGAATCCCATTGGAAACCATATACCATAGGGGAAACGATTACTTTGGCGGACAGTACATTTTTACTGTTCAGAAGCGGCGAGCATAAAAATCGCAAATTCAGTAAGGATGACGAAAATTACTATCATTTCGAGATTTCCGGTCCCATCTCTGCGCAAGGGAATATCATGTCATTGTTAAACAGGGATTTCTCTACTCCGCTTACAAAATATGCGTTTTTCGCTTTATTTGAAGGATGCACAAGCCTGCTGTCTGCGCCTGAACTCCCGACTACAACAATGGAATATGGCTGTTATGCCCAAATGTTCTCGGGATGCACAGCTCTAAAATATGCCCCTGAACTCCGGGCAGAAGTATTGGCAATGAAATGTTATCAGCATATGTTCCGTGGATGTTCCGCTTTGACATCTGCCCCGGAACTCCCGGCAACAACAATGGAACAGGGCTGTTTTTTCGGAATGTTCTCTGAATGCACAGGGTTGACATCCGCGCCTGAACTCCCGGCTAGTGTGTTGGCATACAATTGTTATGGGTGGATGTTCAAAGGATGTTCCGCTCTGACATCTGCGCCTGAACTCCCGGCAACAGAAATGGGATCCTATTGTTATAACGGTATGTTCGCAAACTGTACGAAACTGACATCCGCACCCGACCTCCCTGCTAAAAGGTTGGAGTCCAATTGCTACAATTGCATGTTTGAGGGATGCACAAGTCTCACATCGGCTCCGGAACTTCCGGCTACATACCTGGTAACAGAATGCTACCATAGCATGTTCAACGGATGCACAAGTCTTACATCAGCGCCTAAACTTCCTGCGACGACCTTGGATTGGGGTTGTTATAGCGAAATGTTCCAAGGATGTACAAGTCTGACATCAGCACCTGAACTTCCGGCGAAAGAACTTATTCGCAATTGTTATCAGCTTATGTTTAAAGATTGCCGCAAGCTCCGATATGTCAAAGCATTGTTCACAACCAGCCCATCAGAAGAAACCACAAAAGACTGGCTAAGCGGTGTGGCGGCTTCTGGAACATTCGTCAAGAGCAAAAATGCCACTTGGAACGTGACGGGCGTACACGGAATTCCTAAAGGATGGAAAATTGAAACTCGGTAGCCTGTCATTTATCGCAACACAAGTTGTTTTGTTTTTTCACTTAAAGAGTATTGATAAATATGAAAAAGATATTCAATCTTATTGCCTCATTCGTTCTGCTTGCGGGATTTTCCGCTTGCAATAAGGATGGTTCCGACAAACCGGGTCTTCCTCCTGCCCCTGTCCCGACAGTGAACTACAAAGGCCTTACGTTCATTTCTTCCGGAAATTCCACAGTCTGTCTTGCAAAAGTGGGGACTCCGGATGAAATCACATTGGAATACAGCACCGATGAATCCCAGTGGAATCCATATACCCTAGGGGAAAAGATTTCATTGGCGGACGGCACATTTTTACTGTTCAGAGCCGGCGAGCAGAAAAATCTCACATTCAGCAAGGGTTCCGATAGTTACTATCATTTCGAGATTTCCGGTCCCGTCTCTGCTCAAGGGAATATCATGTCATTGTTAGACAGGGATTTCTCCACCCCGCTTTCAACGAATGCATTTTTCGCTTTATTTGAAGGATGCACAAGCCTGCTGTCTGCGCCTGAACTTCCGGCAACAACAATGGCACAGGGCTGCTATTTCCGAATGTTCGCGGAATGCACAGGGTTGAAATCCGCACCTGAACTCCCGGCCGAAGCATTGGCATACAATTGTTATGGGAGGATGTTCAAAGGATGTTCCGCTCTGACATATGTTCCTGACCTCCCGGCAACAAAAATGGAAGCCTATTGCTATAACAGTATGTTCGCGAACTGTACGAGTCTGAAATTTGCACCCGAACTCCCTGCTAAAAGATTGGAGTCCAATTGCTACCAGCATATGTTTGAGGGATGCACAAGTCTTACATCAGCTCCGGAACTTCCGGCAACGGAGCTTGTGAGCAATTGTTATGAGTTTATGTATAAAGATTGCCACAATCTCCGATATGTCATAGGGCTATTCACAACCGAGCCGTCAGAAAAAACGACAAAAGACTGGCTCAGCGGTGTGGCGGCTTCCGGAACATTCATCAAGAGCAAAAAAGCGACTTGGGACGTGACAGGCGTACACGGCATTCCGGAAGGATGGAAAATTGAAACTTGGTAGGGTAGGCAGTTCACCTGCAATCACCCCAATGACCTTGAGGATGTTACCTGAACAGCTCCGAGTGAGGTCCAAGTCGTAGCAGCTTGATGATATCGGCTGGTTCTGGTACTTCTTAAGGTCTTTCTGAAATTGACTGGTGATTTTCAGTTCCTTCATACCCACTACAATGACTCAATAAACTCTTCAAGATTATCCAGATTGATTGTTTCCAGATTCTTATCCTCTCTCGCCTCTTTCACTGCGGCCATTGTTACGTCATTAGGGGTGCGATAGACAGCATCCATAAGAACGCTCTCCACAAAATTATTCAGGCTACGGTTCTGCTTGCGTGCCTCCACCTTCAATCTCTTCAGCAATTCTGTGCTGAGCCTAAAGGCTGTCTGAGTTCTACTGATAGTCGTTTCCATCTTCTTCATATACTTTGTATCACAAATATATAACACTTATATAACATTTGCAAGAAAAGTTCTAAACGTCACATCTGTGTCCGGTAAAGAACCTTAAAAGTTCTTTGAAAAAAGATCCTGAGGCACTTCCGAAAACGCAGTCCGGATGACATTGTTTTTATGAAAGAAAACCGTTTCGTTCCGGTATAATAATATAGAGCATCAAGAGGTCTCATGTGGAGACGCCAACCGAGCAAGCCAGATGCCACGGTGGAAAAACGATGCGGAATGTTCCATTCAAAAAAAAATTATATTACTGTCCGCTAAAACTTTTTGACAGTACAAAAAATTAGGCTGAATCTC
>OHKG01000001.1_pt1 | contig 136088 bp, 136 predicted proteins | sample 1568701 | NCBI WGS metagenome assembly OHKG01 (sample SAMEA3879529, study PRJEB24766) | human gut metagenome | biome: human-associated habitat; feature: feces | place: USA | collected 1985/1987 | reverse complement strand
TAGCTCAGTTGGTAGAGCAGCTGATTTGTAATCAGCAGGTCGGGGGTTCGAGTCCGTCCACCAGCTCCAATTTTTTCTTTAACTTAATATGGGAGTGTTCCCGAGTGGCCAAAGGGGGCAGACTGTAAATCTGTTGCGTTTCGCTTCGGTGGTCCGAATCCACCCGCTCCCACCAAACCCGTAAGATTTTCTTACGGGTTTATTTTTATATAGTTTTATATAGTTTGCCCCTTGCCTGTCTTGAGAGGCAAGGGGGTATTGTCAAAAATCAGTTTTCAAGATATTTCAGGAAGTCGTCAATATTTTATCTTTTAGCCGTGACGGACAGGTGATGTTAAATATGCAAGCTGACAAAATTTTAACATAGGAACGTTTGTTGACTGTTATTGCCGGAAACAAAAAACGGAGCCGCAATTATTACTGCGGCTCTGCTTATATTTAATTTTTTCCCGTTCCGTTGCAATACTTACATCTTCTGTTTCCCTTACAGCCCTGGCATACTACCCAGCCATCGCCGCCCTGTCCGTATGTATTGTACGACATACCGCCTCTGCCATGGCAAACCTGACACAATCCGCTTCCGTGACAAACACTGCAGTTATTTATCGTCGGTATAGTCGGCTTTACCGACGGAGTATAATTCGAATCGGGTGCTACAGTCTGACCTCCGCTGTTTGAGCTGTCGACCGAATATCCTCTGCCCTCAAAAGTGAATTCTTCCTGCTCGTATGATATTGCCGCTTCTATTTTAAACTCAGCCGAATTACCACTTATTTTCAGAAGTGTAACCGTCATATATACAAACATTTCGGGATTATCCTTAGTGGTATATACGTTGTTCGCTCCGTCTTCCATAACATAATACTCGCCATAGCAATTTGATAACGATAAAGCGGTCTTATCGAACTGTTTTCCCTCAACAAAATATGAGTCGGGAATCATTGCCGAAATCGCATATCCATCGGTTACAGCATCGTTCACATTTGATATGCCAAGCAGATATACACCGTCGTCATGAACCAAGAACGAGTTTCCGCTTGTTTCACTGCTTCCGCTACGGTTGATTTCAGCAGTACCCGGCTTAAGATCCGTCACAGGCGCACTGCTATTATTATCGGGTGCACTTGTTTCAGGCAATGTGTTCTGAGAATTGCCGTTATTGTACGAAGTAGCCGGTGCCGATACTTCTCCGAAGCTCTGTGAATCCTTCCCGACCAATGATGAAACAACCAACACTGGGACTATTATAGAAACGATAATAAGAAGCACCCCGACGCATATTCCGATTATCATCGGTGCCTTGCTTTTTTTCTGAGGATACTGCACTCCCGCATTACCGGCTGTCGTGTTATTTCCGTTGTATACGGGCGGCGGTGTTACCGGCTGTGGGTTACTATACTGCACATCAGGCTCTGAAACAGTTTCAGCAATATCTGCCGTTTCGGTGCTTATCTGCCTTGTGCCGCAGCTGTCGCAGAATTCCGCATCGGCAAGCAGTTTTCTTCCGCATTTTCTGCAAAACTTGAAATTCTGTGTATTATTCTGATAATTAGCGGTGTTATCCATAATTTTCTCTCCTTGAATGATACAAAATGTATTTTTGCAACAAGCCCTTTATATTTATATCGACAGATTTATCCAAAAATTTAATATATTGTACGCATCCGATGCGGTAAAAATTTCGCAAGAAAAATCGGACATCACAAAAAACGCCTGCACACCTCATAAAAATGCAAATTTCTCCTTGACAAACCTTTTCCTTTGTGCTACAATAATTATCCAAACAAACGGGGCCGTAAAGGTTTCGACGGGGATTGTGAACCCGGCTAAGCACGCAGAGATCGCCTTATCTCTTTAAACGGGGCATTTTTAAAATTAAACGCAGACAATAGATCTGAATTAGTAGCTGCCTAAGTGCGCTACCGTCCTTGTAGAGAGCGCTGTGGCTCTATAAAGGGCGTCGACTAACAGCCAATGTTTTCGGTGAGAGTCCTGTAACCGTCAACACATCAAAGGACTACCGGACTTCTATCCTGTGAGCCGGAGAGGAGAAAGGGAATTTCAAAAGACTTCACTAAGCGTGTAGAAAGGTTGGCGGATCGGTTTTCGGACAGGAGTTCGATTCTCCTCGGCTCCACCATTTTTTCCACGCTCATATATATGGGTGTGGAATTTTTTATGTACGGTAGTACAAAACGCATAAAAATTATCCCACATTTTCCGTACCTGACAGTACTGCCCTGACACCGCCGTAATTATAATATAATCACCTTTGACTTTTAAATCCCGATATGCTATACTGAACTTGAAAACCGGAATTATTCCGGCTAACGATTTAATGGCAGATAATATGTATTTTCACGCATCAAGGAGAAAGTAATAAATGAAACTTTTATTCAAGCAAAGATTATTCTCGTGGTTTGACAGCTACGACATTTATGACGAAGCCGGAAATACTGCGTTCGTTGTAAAAGGTGAGCTTGCATGGGGACACCTGCTCCGTATTTATAACTCCTGCGGAAAAGAGGTCGGATACATTAAGGAAAAGGTGTTTACCTGGCTTCCGAAGTTTGAGATGTATGTCGACTCTCGTTATGTCGGCTGCATCAGCAAAGAGTTTACATTCATAAGACCCAGATTCAACATTGATTATAACGGCTGGAATATAGACGGCGATTGGCTTGAGTGGGATTATAACATCCGTGACTATACCGGTCGTTACATAGCTTGTGTATCCAAAGAAATCTGGAACTGGACAGATACCTATGTGCTTGACGTGCAAGACCCACAGGACGCATTGTATGTATTGATGCTTGTTCTTGCCATTGATGCAGAAAAATGCTCAAGAAATGACTGAAAACGCATAAAAATTATCCCGCACTCTGAGGTGCGGGATAATTTTATATGTCGGTTTACTTTTATGCTGTATTACTTTTTGAACATACCGAAAACGCCTTTCAGCTTTGATTGCGGTGCAGTTCCGTTCAGCTTGTTTTCGGTATTTGTGAGATATTCATTTGCTTCGGTCGCCTGCTCTGATGTTATGCCGAGTTCGGGAAGAAGCTCTGCAAGCTCGTTCCTTGCATTATTGACATCGGTTACTGTGTTGTAAGTCTTGCTCTTCACGAATTTAAGAGCCCTTTCCTTTGCCGCTTCTTCTCTTGTTGCGGCGGTTTTGATAAGTGATACCTTTCTGAACTTTTCGTCAAAATCCACCAGATGCTTTTTGATAATACCTATATACTTATCCTTTACGGGAGTCCTGAGCTGTGACAGCTTATCCTCGATTTCAAGCAAGTTTCTTTCATAGCTCAGTAAGGGCTCATTTTGCGGAGGTGCGACCTTGAACATTATATTCTGTATCTCCTCAAGCTCCTTTTTGGCGAGGGCGGCATTCTCCCTGTCAGGAAGAACCACTCCGTCAACCGTATTCAGCTTGTCCTCCTGTGCCTGTATGTAATCTGTCGCATCGGTTGCGAGTGCCTTGTCTATACCAAGCTTCGGCAACGTGTCATCAAGCGCCTTTATTGCCTTGTCAACGTCATCATAGGTGCAACCGGTCGGGGCTATGGATTTTACCAGCTTCAATGCTCTTATCTGCGCCGCCTGCTGACGTGTTTCAGCCTTTGAAAACGCTCCTGTCGTCTTGAAGGTCGTATCAAACTTTGTTATATAATCGTCAATAATCGCAATATACTTATCCTTTACCGGCGTCTTGTAACTTTCGAGTTTTGCCTTTACATCGAACAGCTTCTGCTCATAATCAAGAAGAAGATCGGGATTCGGTTTCGGTACATCGCTCATTATAGCGGTAATCTCCGCAAGCTCGGCTCTTGCCGCTTCTGCTTCCTCCTTGCTGTTGAAAGCAATTCCGTCAACGGTATTGACATTGAGATAGCATTGTCTGAATAGCTCACTAACCTGCTCTGCCTCCTCAAAGGTTATTCCGACCGTTAACAGAAATTCATCGACCTTCTGCCTTGCATCAATCAAATCCTGCTCGGTGTAACCCTTGGGAATCACGCTCTTTGCAAAATTCAATGCTCTTTGTGCCGCCGCTTCTTTTCTTGTTTCATACACCGTAAATCCTACCGTACGGAATGTTGTGTCGAACTTCGCCTTGTATTGCTCGATAATTCCGATATACTTGTTTTTTACGTCTGTTTCATAAGATTCCAGCTTTGCCTTTGTTTCATCAAGCATTTTCTCATAAGGAAGAACGCTGTTCTTGTCAGGCTTCGGCACGGCATTTACTATTGCCGTTATCTCGTTAAGCTCTGCGGTAGCCTTTAAAGCCTCTTCCCTGTTTGCAAACTGTATTCCGTCAATTACGCAAAGGTTCTTTTCGACCTCGTCCAGATAAGCGTAAGCGTTTTCCGCCTGTGCCTCGGTTATACCGAGATGCGACAAATGCTCGGTCAGCATCTTAACAGCGTTGTCACGCTCTTCAAAAGATGTTATTCTCATGCCCTTTACATATTCAAAGGCTCTTATTGCCCCCGCTTCTTCTCTCGTCAGGCTACGGTCGAATTTTCCCTCTTTTCTGAAAAGCCTGTCAAAATCGGAAAGCAATGCGTCTATACTTTCAAGATATTTATCCTTAACTTTTGTTTTGAACGAATCTATCTGCTTTCTCTTTTCGATAAGGTCATTTTCATAGTCAAGGTCAGATTTGTCGGTCGGCTTTGTAACCGTTTCAAATATCGCCGTAATCTGCGGAAGTTCTTCTCTTGCAAGGTCCGCTTCCGCTCTTGAGTCCATAAGAACACCGTCTACGGTGCAATAAAGGTCGTTGAAATATTTAAGACGTTCTTCCACTATATTCCTTGCCTGTACAATCTGTACGGTACTGAGCCCTATCTTTGCGGCATACTCCTCCATAAGTCCCTTGCACTTCACGGCATCTTCTTCGGTTTCACCGATATTATCGTTTACAAAGCGAGCAAGAATATCGTTCTTGATGTCGAATATATTCACGCCGAAAAATTCGGAGAATTTTCCTATGGAGTCATCCTCATCGCCCATTGTATCAATCAGCTTTGAATAAAAACTGTCCTCGTAAGGATCAAGCTCGAATATCTGCACGATAAAAGCATCTCTCTTTTCGGGGGGAAGACTTATAGACATCATATTGTTGAACATAGCCTGTGCTTTCTGCGTATCAGCCGCACTCACAGTACCGGCAAACTTTATCGCAGTATTCTTCTCTACTATATCAAGCAGTAATAAATGCAGATTGAAGCAGGAATCATAAACACTGTTCACCATATCCTGACGAAGACTCATTGTGTTAAAAAGTTCCTTTATCTGTGAACGTGCATAGCTGCGGCTCATCATATTTCCGACCGCATTAACAAGGCTGTATGCTATACCCTCGGTGATATTCATTGCCGTTGCATCAAGCTGATTTGACCAGGCATTTATGGCATTTCCGCCGAATGTAGCCGACTGCCAGCGAGGTCTGCTCTCTTTTCTCAGTTCTCTTGCATATTCGGCATCGTTAAGATCGGTAAGTATCTTTTCATACTTTTTGTCAATGACCTTGAACGCTTCTGTGAATTCGTCAAAATACACACCGTCAAAAGCCATATTCACAACAGCATCTTTATCTATTGTATAAATATCCACGCTGATTATATCTTGTATCAGCTCGAGCAGAGCCTTTTCAATGCAGTATACAAAAGCGCTCGGAGCATTGTTTATAAGATCGTCAAGATCCTCAAATTGCTCGTTTATCTCTGCGAATTTTGTCTGCGCTTCAAGAGCCAGTTCCTTGTACTTGTTTCTGATAATGTTATAAATGTTCCTGTCAGGAGTAATTGTAAACGGAACATTGCAGAACTGAGTTTTCAGTTCATGATTTTCACTTTCGATAATACTTTTTAAATCTCTCGCTTGCATCTGATTTCCTCCGTTTGAATATTGACAGCCTTGCGGCTTTACTGCATACGAAACGTGTATTTTGATATAACCGATATAAAATTTGCACATTCCGTTTATTATTTTTCATATTATCACACAACAAATATATTTTCCACCGTCAAATTCCACGCAGAATTCCTATCAAATTGGCATATCGCTGTAAATCCCATCAGTAAGCCAAATCTTATTGTAAACTTTTCACGTAACCGAGTTGAGTTTTCCTCCCTGCCCCCACGCAAAAGATTACAGCCAAAGTAAATCTGTCGGACAAGTATATTTTTCTGCGTTCCACATTCCCAACTGTAAATCAAACCGCAAAACAGCCACGAAAACAGCTTACACACCTCTTGACATTTGACACACGCCATGCTATAATAACATCGTTATTGATAACAGTGTTATTGATTTTGGGAGGTGGAGTTTTGGCAAATAAGGATCATTCGCTTGACGACAAAATCATCAGGGCGGCATATTCAGAGTTTCTTGCTTACGGCTTTTGTAAAGCCTCGCTCCACAAGATTTCCGAAAAAGCCGGCGTTACCACCGGAACTATCTACACAAGATACAAAAATAAAGATGCGCTGTTTGTCGCTCTGCTGCAGGATTTTTTTGAAGCGATGAAGGTTATGTTCGCACCTGTCGCAAAGGAATACGAAAAGGCAATGCTCAGTGCAAAGACGGAAGATATTCTCAGTGCCATAAACGCTGAGGAAAAAATATACTTTGAACTGCTTGCCTCGCACTATGACGACTGCACCTTATTCTTCAGCCGCAGTGACGGAAGCTCTGTCGAAACAATGCTGAACGACCTTATGGAGCATAAAACACAGCAAACTGTCGATTTCTTTTTCCGTGTTTACGGGAAAAAGCCAAACGCCGACGCTATCCGTCTTATTATGGGGGCGCAGTTCTGGCATTTCCGTCAGCTGCTGGATAAACGCCCGGATGAAGACAGGATGTTCGCCTGCTTGCGCTCGATTTTGGATTTCACCAATGCCGGTTGGCGACAGCTGTGCCTTACTTTGAAATAACAGCTTTTAATTCAGGGGCGGTGATGCCGCCCGTTTCTTACAGCATATGGTTAGACTATCCTAACCTGCGGAAAAGAGATACCTATGATAGATTTTGAATTCGAATTTCAATATTCGCAAGAAAGTACACCTACGCTCCGAAAAGTCAGCGGAAATATTCCTGCAGGGCGATGCGTGGTGCTTTGCGGCGGAAGCGGCTGCGGCAAGTCCACACTACTGCGATGCCTCAACGGTCTGATACCGCAGTTTTACGAGGGAGAGTTGACAGGCTTCTGCCGCTTAGACGGGCATGGCACAGCAGACCTTAGTATCGGTGAAATCGGGGAGCTTGCGGCATCGGTCTTTCAGGATCCACGCAGTCAGTTCTTCACTGTAAACAGTTCCAACGAGGTCGCATTCGGGCTTGAAAACCACGGCTTGCCTCAGGAAAAGATACGGGATAGGGTCGATGAGGCCTTTCGGACATTTCACCTTGAGCATCTGAAAAACCGCAACGTCTATGAATTGTCAAGCGGTGAGCGGCAATTGATCTCCATACTCTCTGCGTGGGCAATGGACACGGATATTTTTCTTCTTGACGAGCCTACGGCTAACCTTGACTTTGCGGCGACACAGCAGTTGAGAAATATTCTGCTTAAGCTTAAAAAGCAGGGAAAGACTCTGCTTCTCAGCGAACACCGCTTATATTATCTTGCAGATATTGCCGACGAATATTGGATTATGGCAAACGGCGAGATAAAGCATAAATACACTGCCGAAAAAGCAAAATCGCTTTCGCCGCTGCAATTGCACACGCTTTGCCTGCGTACACTTGACCTTGAACAAATCACCGTGTCGGAAAGGCCGCCCCAACCCGAAAATATGCCGCAGGCACTCTTTGTTTCAGACCTTCGGTATGAATACGGCAGGAAAAACAGAGCAATACTTTCAGACGTAAATTTTTCCGTTTGCACGCATGAAATCGTCGGTCTGGTGGGCGCTAACGGTTGCGGCAAAACCACTCTCGGCAAGCTGATTGCAGGACTTTACCGGTCCACAGGCGGCGAGATTTCCCTGTTCGGCAAGGCTCAGAAGCCGAAGCAGCTGCAAAAACAGGTGCTTTTCATAATGCAGGAGGCGGAGTTTCAATTCTTCACAAATTCCGTCCTGCACGAGCTTCAATACGGACATAAGATAACGGATGAATTTGAAAAGAAAACAGAAACGCTTCTTAAAAGTATGGATATGTGGGAATGCCGTGACCGCCACCCGTTTTCCCTCTCAGGCGGGCAGATGCAGCGACTTACGCTGATGATGGCATATCTTTCCGATAAACCGATTATCATACTGGACGAACCAACCGCCGGGCAGGATGCCGAAAGCCTGAAACGGTGTGCAGAATTGATTCGTGAGATGGGAAAAGAAAAGACCGTTCTTATCATTACACACGATCTTGAACTGATAGCAGATGCCTGCGACCGCTGTATCGGGCTGAGCGGCGGTCAAGCCGAAACGGATTTTTTCATTCGGTCACAGCAGGATCTGCAGGCGGTGCGGCGATATATAGAGCGCTTCCATCCGACAAAGGTTTCACCGCCTAAGCAGTACAATGAGCGGTTTCATCCTGCGACAAAGCTGCTTTACTGGTTAGTCTTGACTATCGTTATATCCACATCGGACAATCACCTTGTATATGCCGCTTATGCGGCGCTGATGCTTCTGACTGCCGCTGACGGCAGGCTCACAGCGGCGCTTATCGGCAGTGCGAGCTTCGGTGCGCTGTGGGCGGCAAACGTTCTTCTGCCTGACACACTGTTCTCGTTTATGCTCGTGCTGTTCCCACGAATAATTGCCGTAGGAATTTCTATGATGACGCTTATCGGACGAAATGAAGCAAGCCGCACCCTTGCCGCACTGCGAAATATGCACCTGCCGGAGCGGTTTATTATGATTGTGGCGGTTATCTTCCGCTTTTTCCCGGTGCTTTCGGGAGATATGAAGCTGCTGCGGCAGTCAATCCGGACACGAGGAGCGTTTGTGACGCTGTGGCAGAAGCTCAGGGCGCTACCGTCCTATATCGAAATTCTGACAGTACCTATGGCACTGCGGGTAATACGCATCGCCGAAACGCTGTCAGCTTCCGCAGAAACACGGGGCATCGACCTTAAACGCCGCAAAAGTAATTTCCTGTCACTTCGGTTCTCGGCGTGGGATATTTTGTTCTTCGTTGTGCTGACGGTGTCTGTCGTTGTCGGTCTTATTTTGTGACAGCTGCCCTGAGTGGCTTTCAAATAAAAAATACATATAAAACCAAAGGAGTTTATAACTATGGAAACCGTAAACCGTAACAAGCTTAAAATCAAGGACATCATTACCGTTGTCCTGCTGGCGCTTATAAATGTGGTGCTGTTCTTTGCAAGCTCACTTTTATACGCAACGCCGATAACCATAATTCTTATGCCGGTATTTTTTGCCCTGCTTGAAGGCATTGTCTACTTCATCATCGGCACAAAGGTGAAAAAGCCGGGTGCTATCCTCATTTACAGTATCGTCCGTGCCATTCTGGGCGGATATCTGCCGTACATCATACTTTTCATTCTCTCCGGTGCCATTACCGAACTGCTGCTGTGGAAGATAGGCTACGGCAGTGCAAAAGCGCTGACTATAGGCTATATCATCAATCAGGTGCTTGCCGCATTCGGAAGCACAATAATACCCTACGCTATCGCCGCAAGTGCTATGGCAGATCAAGCAGTAACAGACGGTCGTCAGGATACTATCCTTGATGCGTCAAAGCTGTTACAGTCATGGGTATCCGTTGCGCTTGTAATCGGCGTAATTGTTGCCGCACTTATCGGTGCGCTGATCGGCAAGCGGATCGTAAAGAAACATCTGACGGTATAACGCAGACTAAGGAGCTTCAGATGAACAAAACCCAAAAAACGAACCGCTCCGTTTTCTCGTGGCTGTCGGAGTTTGCAAAAGGCAGACGAGGCGAATATTTACTTAGCGTTATTACTGCGCTTATCGGTGTTGCCTGCTCGCTTATCCCGTATTTTATCATAATCAAAATCATTACAGCACTTATAAACGGCACAGCAGAACTTTCATATTACCTGACGCTCTGCGCATGGATGGCAGGCTTATGGATTTTACGCTATATATTGCACAGCGTGTCCACTACCCTTTCCCACCACGCAACCTTCCATGTGCTTGCTAAAGTGCGGATAATGCTGTTAGACAAGCTGGCGACACTGCCGCTCGGAACTGTGCTTGACCGTTCCTCAGGCTCATACAAGAACATCATCGTGGAACGTGTGGATTCTATTGAAACCACGCTTGCACATCTTCTGCCCGAAATGACCGCCAACATTGTCGGCGCACTGGCTATACTTGCGCTGATATTTGCAAATGACTGGCGTATGGGGCTTTCTATGCTCATCGTTTTGCCGCTGGGGATGCTCTGCTTTATGTCGATGTTCAGAGGCTATAACGAGAAGTTTCAGCGTACCGTCACCTCAACAAAAGCGCTCAACGATACCGCAGTTGAATATATCGGCGGCATTGAGGTCATCAAGGCATTCGGACAATCAAAAACCGGTTATGCAAAGTTCGTCTCAGCCGCAAAAGAAGGCGCAGATTGCTTTATCGACTGGATGAAAAGCAGTCTGTTCGGACAGTCCGCAGGAATGGCGATTTTTCCTTCGACTCTGCTCGGAGTTCTGCCTGTAGGATGCCTGCTATATATGCAGGGTACGCTTACAGCCGAAACTTTTCTCACTGTTATCGTGCTGTCATTCGGCGTAATGCAGCCGCTTATGACCGCTTTCTCCTATACCGATGATATAGCGCAGGTACGCACCATTGTCGGTGAAGTATCCGAGGTGCTTTCCTGCGAGGATATGCGGCGACCTGAGAAAGCCGCAAAACTGCCTTGCGATAACTCAATCGAGCTGAAAAACGTCCGCTTTGCCTATCACGATAAAGAGGTGCTTCACGGCATTGATCTGCATATAGAACAAGGTACTGTCAACGCTCTTGTCGGCCCGTCGGGAAGCGGAAAGTCCACTATCGCCCGTCTTATCGCATCTCTCTGGGATGTAAATGACGGTGTAATCGAACTTGGCGGCGTGGATATCCGTACCTTGCCGCTTGCCGAATGCACAAAACGCATTGCAAATGTTTCTCAGGATAACTACCTGTTCGATCTGTCGGTAATGGATAATATCCGTATGGGCAGAAAAGGTGCAACCGATGAAGAAGTCATAGATGCGGCGAAAAAATGCGGCTGTCACGAATTCATTATGAGCCTTGAAAACGGCTATCAGACCGTGTGCGGTGCATCGGGCGGACATCTTTCGGGCGGCGAACGACAGCGTATCTCCATTACCCGTGCTATGCTGAAGGACGCACCTGTCGTCATTTTTGATGAAGCGACCTCATACACCGACCCCGAAAACGAGGCGGTCATTCAATCCGCACTGGCAAAGCTCGTAAAGGGCAAGACTGTAATTGTCATTGCTCACCGTCTGTCAACCATTGCCGATGCAGATCAGATAATCGTCGTAAATCAGGGTCATATCGAAGCCGCCGGCACGCAAGAGGAGCTTCTGAAGTCCTGTCCGCTGTATAAGACAATGTGGGACGCCCACATCAGCGTAAAAGATAACGGGGAGGCAGTATAATGCTTAAAACTCTGAAAAAGTTCTTTGACTTCTGCGGAAAAGAAAACCGCAAATTATTTATAATATCCATCCGGCTCGGAGTAGTCAGTGCAATCTGCTCTGCTATGCGTATTCCTGCCGCCGCCGTTGTCATTAAGGCACTTTTAGGCAATAACGTCACTGTGTCAACGCTATGGACAAGTCTTGGTATAATAGTCGTTTCTTTGATTGTGACTATTGCGATAAATATGAAATCCACTATGCTGCAGACAAAAGCAGGCTACCGTGCCTGCGCCGACAAGCGTGTTGAAATTGCCGAGCATCTGCGCTATCTGCCTATGGGATGGTTCAACGACAACAGTCTTGGCGAGGTGACAAGCGTCACTACAAACACTATGGAAAACATGGCTAACATTGCGACCCGTGTGGTTATGGTCACGACAAAGGGATTTCTGACCTCCGGCATCATTGCGGTTATGATGCTTTTCTTCGATTGGAGAATGGGTCTTATCACACTTGCGGGTCTGGTGCTGTTTTTTGCTGTAAATGCCGCTATGCAACGGGCGGAGCAAACACTCAGCAAACGCAAATTCGATGCTGATGAACGGCTCGTTTCTAAGGTGCTTGAGTATGTTCAAGGTATCGCTGAGGTCAAGAATTTCGACCTTACCAACGATTCCTCAACGCAGGTACACACCGCTGTGGAAGAATCCCGCAAGGCTTCCTTTGCTATGGAGATACCGTCGGTTCTTTACATGCTGGCACAGCTTGTTATAAACAAGCTCACAGGTGTTGCAGTCTGCACCGCCGCAATAATATTCAGTCTAGGCGGCACAATGGAACTTTCAAACTGCCTTCTTATGCTCATATGCTCGTTCATACTGTTTGAACAGCTCGATAGCGCAGGCAGCTTTTCATCACTGTTCCGCTCGATCGACATAGGTGTAGACAAGGCAAATTCCATACTGAATGTCGAGCCTATGGATATTGACGGCGAGGATCTGACACCTCGGTGCGAGGATATTACCCTTTCCCACGTCAGCTTCTCTTATGACAGCAAGCCTATTCTTCGTGATGTTTCGCTGACCGTTCCCGAAAAAACCACTGTTGCCATCGTAGGCCCGTCCGGAAGCGGAAAATCCACGCTGTGCAATCTTATGGCAAGGTTCTGGGATGTGCAGGGCGGCAGTGTCAGCCTCGGAGGAAAAGATGTACGGGAATACAGCTATGACAGCCTGATACGCAATTTCTCCTTCGTGTTCCAGCGGACATATCTGTTCTCGGACACCATTGCCAACAACATCCGCTTCGGCAAACCGGATGCCACTCTTGAAGAAGTGAAAGCCGCCGCTGAAAAAGCCCGTTGCTACGATTTCATTATGTCAAAGCCCGATGGATTTGACACGGTCATCGGTGAGGGCGGTGCAACGCTTTCGGGCGGAGAACGGCAACGAATTTCCATTGCCCGTGCGATTATGAAGGATGCACCGATAATCATTCTTGACGAGGCGACCGCCAATGTCGATCCCGAGAACGAGAAGGAGCTTATGGAGGCAATTTCCGAGCTGACCCACGACAAGACCGTCATAATGATTGCACACAGGCTGAAAACAGTGCGTAATGCCGATTGTATTTTCGTAGTCGATCACGGCGAGATAGTTCAGCAGGGTACTCACGATGAGCTTATGGCTGTGGATGGATTATACCGTCGCTTTGTAGTCGAGCGTAAGCAGGCTGCAGGGTGGAAGGTTTAAAGCAGAACAATTGATATAAAAAAAAACGAGCCGTAACACCTCTCAGGTGTACGGCTCATTTTTACTTTCAAAGCTGTTTTTCTACGTTCTTGCAAACACCGCAAAATCTATAGCGGTACATAAACAGCCTTCACAATTGTTTATGGTTTTATACATTTCGGTCAGCGTTGCTCCGGTAGTCGTTACATCGTCAATTATGAGAATATGCTTTCCGTTGAGCTTTGTCGGCTCTGTCACAGTAAAGCAATTGTCGAGATTGCTTTCACGCTCTTTCTTACCGAGCGTTTTCTGCTGTGCGGTCTTTCTTGTTTTGGCAACGGCGTTAACTGTCGGTATGCCGGTTATTTCGGAAATCTCACGGCATATCTTCTCGGTATGGCTGTAGCCTTTTCTGATTTTATCCGTATAATAAATAGGAACAGGTACGATGAAATCCGGCAGAGTTTCATAGCACCCTGTAATCTTCTGTACAAGCGTATATGCCATAAAACTGATTTTACTGCCGTCACGGTGCTTCTTTGCACCTATAACTACAGGCGAAGTCTTTTTGTTATAACGGCATACGCTTAACAGCCTGCCGCCGCAAAGGCTTTCCTCTTTCTCGTTATACTCGAATTCGCAGGCGCATTTATCGCAGATATAATCCATTCTTCCTATGACCTTACTGCACAAGGGGCAGCGGTTCGGAAAGAACCAATCAAGCAGTATACGCTTCAGCTCGTATTTATTCATCATCATTTTCATCTATAAACGGATTGCGTATCTTTGTCGGCTTTATTATGCCGTCAAGCAGCCGTTTCGCTGTATTTCTGTTCATTGTGCCGCCGTTGTCACGTCTGCGTCTGTCCGCTCCCGGAATATCATCGGCATCGGTAAGGCTGTCTACTAAAGGAGCGTCCAGCTTTATAACAGGGGGAGCGTGCTTTTCGCTCACGGCCGGCTTTTCCTCAGACTTTGCTTTTACGGACGTTTTTTCTCCGACCGGCACAGTAAGTGACGGCGAGGACGGCAGAATATCAAAATCATCCTGCGTCAGACGTTCTCCGCTTTGCTGTACATCAGGGAAATCTTCTGCCGGTGTCTGCGTTGTTTCAACGGTATGCCTGTACATATTTGCCGCATAGTTGCTCTTAGGCGTTACAGAGTGCTTTATGCTGTAGTCGGCTTTTGCAAATTCGCCTGCAAAGCCCGTATCAACAGCAGGCTCTGTATATGCGTTATCGTCTTTATCGGAACTGTCTTCGTCCGCAGTGCCTTCATCGGTATATCCGCCGGATGTCTGCTGTAATTTGTCATCTGCTCCGCCAAAACTGAAAATATCGTCAAGCGGCTTGAAATCATAACCGCTGACCTTTTCAAGCTCGGAGATTTCGCTTTCGAAAGCATTGTCGAACGGATTTTCAAACAGGCTGACATCCAGCTTATCCGTTTCACCGGCCTTTACAACGTGAACAGGTGCCTTAGGAGCTTCGTTTTGCAGTGCGGCCGCTTCCTGCTGTACGGGTGCGGCACTTTCCTGCATCATATCATAAAGCTCACGTTCCTGCTCCTGCTTCCTGCGGCGGTTTTCCTGCTCATAAAGAACACTGCGGTCTACTCTTTCAAAAACAAAAGGTTTGACCTCAGGTTGCTTTTTAGCGGTGTCGGTGCTTTCTGAAACATTTGCCGCAGATGGTTTTTCCTGTAGCGGTGTCTGCTTTACGGGTGCAAAATGCAGGTCGTGCGAGTATTTTTCAAATTCACGGAATTCCGAAATGCTTAAAGCGTTATGGAGGATACTTTCCTTTATTGCCATAAAGCTCTGATACCACTCCGCAAAATCACGCTGTGTAAGATCGACGTTTATACGCTTCGACATATATGTGTACAGCTCTTTGGTCATATCCTCAAGCCGTCTTATTTCATCTGCCGTTCTCGGAGGTACCGCTGTGCTCATCTCAAGGCAGGTGCGGCCGCCTGGCTGAGCATTACTGCAATAGTCATAGTCGTAATCCTTGTCACGAATAAAATACTCTCCGCAGCGTTCGCAGTGCTGAAGAACTCCCCCGCTTTCAAGCAAAAGATCTATTTCCAGATCTATTATCGCCTTGAGGCTGTCCGAAACGTACACCTTCTTCGGCAGAGAACGCATCGTTGTTATTATCGTGTTCAGCACCGAATCAGGTTTTTCGGGAACATAATTCTTTATCTTAGCAAAGACGTCCATCGCCTCGCTGTCCGAATGCAGAGCGGCAAACGGTCTGTGCTCGCCCTCATATTCAATCTCGGGAAGTGCCGAAGCCGCTATCGCCTTTGAAATATTGCTCGTTATGAACGGAGCGGACGGCAGCCTGCCGACAGTGTACACCTTTGCGGCGGTAAAGCATTCCGACGGATAGCCCATCTCATTTGCGGCTACGCTGAATGTCAGATCGAAATAATCACGCTTTGCAAATGCCTGCTCTGCCGTGACCTTTTCACCGAACACAAAGTCTATCTTGCGTTTTGCGTATTCCTGAAGCTGAAGAAGGCTCACCCAGCGGTTTACCGCCTTATTGTGACGATACTCGGTAAGCCTTGTGAATATGAGCTTTTCAAACGGAGTTTTGGCATTTATAAGCTCGTTCCATAAGGAAGATATGCCAAGCCCCTTTTCTCTGCAAAGATATTCTATAAACAGATCCTGCACCGCTTTTTCATAAATGCCGTGGATATTTGCCTCAACATATTTGTGACACGCACCGAGTGAATTACGGAGCGCAACAATATCCTCAAGTCTGTACTCTCCGCTTTCCGCACATCTTTTGCAGTAATCGGTACAGCGTCTGATAAAGCCGGAAAAGTCATATTCGGCAAATTTAAGGACAGACTGCGGATATGAAAGAGAATATATCTCACTTGAATTTATACCGGTTAAGCTGACTGTTCTTTTTATACTCATATCCGCTTTTCCTTTCCGCAGGTCCTTTAATAGTCTTCCGACGTGTCATCTGTCGATACTGCGTCGAAGTTGAATTCACGCTTTCTGCCGTCAACATAAAGCGTATGCTTGTCTTTCCACTTGACATCGGCAGGCTTGTTATAGTCGGAGGTTATTATATGGATACCGCCCAATGCGTTACGGCATTCAAGGAACGGCAGACTTATATCTCCGTCTGTTTCTTCAAGATAGAAGGATACCGAACGGCTGGCATCGCCCTCAGGATCAACGTAAAGAACTATTCTGTACTGCTTGTCGGGTGAATAGCGGTAGCTTGTGCTTCTTGCGGACAGATCGACATCCATAAAAGTAATGTTTCCGAACAGCATCTTGAAAGTCAGATAAACAAGCACTCCTACTACATACATCAGCAGATATATAGTGCCGATAATGATCTTTGTGGTCTCGCCCGTACCGCTCAGCAGGAATATAAGTACGCTTACGACTATCGGAGGCACTGCGGCAAACCAGTTGCCGAAGCCGAACAAAAGTATAGCGAACGCCAAAAAAGGCGAAATTATCGCAACGATTCTCGTGACTATCTGCTTTCTTGTGAAAAGCATAATACCGAAGAAGATAAGATTGATAAAGATATAAAGCGTAACAAGTGCGCCCTGGTGCGTCGGCTCAAGATAATACCCCATAAAAAGCCATGCCACGAAGCCCAGAAACACGGGATAGGCTATCGACAGGAACGATACGCCGAATTTGAACCATTTATTTGTTAAAAAGCTGATTACTTTTTCCATTTATTTTCCTTTCCGCTGTGCAAGGCACATACGTTTGATTTACAGCGTTACTTATTATATTGTATACTAAATCGCCGCAAATTTCAAGACTTATTTCATTATCGGCGGTATTTCGGGCTTTTTTCATCATTGCAGAGCCTGCGGTTAAATAAAAAGGAGCATCATTTATGCCCCTTTCGCTTTATTCGGTTATTATTGCCTTTTCGGGTACAACAGCGGTTCTCCTTACAAAAGGCTCGTCTCTGATCGGCTCATCCTTGCCGTACCGGGTCAGTTCCGATTTATTCGCCGTCGTCTACGCCCGCATCTGCTTTTTCTTCAGGTAGTTTCCCCGCTTGTGCCGCCAATTTCTTAAAAGCACCGTTTTAGTGCTGTTTTAATCTTTTATTTGGTTATTTAGCATAAGTAAAACCGCCTTTTTAGGAGCGGTTTGCATTCTGTTCAAAGTGATAGTCCTTGCTTTTGCAGTCAACGTGCGAACTATCCTCTTCTAATATCTCATCAGGAATACCATCAGGATAGGCTTTGCACTTGTTTTCAAACAATAGCTTATTATCTCTGAAAAGATGTTTACACATTAAGCACTTTCGTTCTTTCAGCACTTTTACCGCCTCGTTTCTTAAATCTTCATTATGCTATCTTTGAGTTTCTTATGAGATTTCGTCAAAGTTGTTCCAACGCTCGTAGCCGAGCAAGGACATCAACTCACGGGCATACCAAAATTCGATGTTTGCGTTTTCATCACTATGTATAACAAGGTCAAACTGCTCCTTAATCTGACCAACTCTCTTTTTATCCATTATTTTTCCTCCGTATTATCCGGCAAAAGCTCTGAAATATCGTTGGGCGTACAGCCCATAACCACACAAATACTCTTAAGCTTTTCCAATGCCATATACCGACCATTTTTAATTTTAGAAATGATATTATCCGAAATATTTGCTTTTTGCGTCAATACGGCATTAGGCACATCCTTTTCGATTATCAAATACTGCAGCCCTTTTATGCCCCTTTCGCTTTATTCGGTTATTATCGCCTTTTCCGGTACAACAGCGGTTCTCCTTACAAGAGGCTTGCCACGGACAACGATATTCTTTTCATTGTCGAAGCCGAATTTCTTATACATACGGCTTACCTCGTCCGACATCAGACGCTCATGTCTGAAAGTTACGGCTGACAGTTCCTCCCCGACCTCAAACTGCGCCATAGCCGTAACCATAAGCCTTGACGCTATACCAATACGCCTGTAGTCAGGAGACACGGCGATATGATCTATCGTTTTGTTCTTCTTCGAAAACATAATAAAGCCTGCGATATTATTTTTGTGTGCTATAACAAATATCTCGCCGCCTGACATTCTTTTCTTTATAAGCCTTGCCATTCTTTCGGCATTGTAGTCAGCAAAATTCTCACTGCAAAGCTCAGCCAGAGCCGTTATTTTCTCCGCTTCCTCAGCAGTAGGAGTGCGTGGCAGGGTAAGTGAAACATAATCAAGGTCAAGCCCGAACAGAAGTGCGGTCGTTTTCATACTTTCCCTATCCGTTCCGGCAAGCCGTGATTCCTTATCACGCAAAAAAAGATTGCCTATCCCGTATGTCATTATTATAGCAAGCTCTTCCGTGCTTATCAGCGGCTTTGCACCGTATTCTATCAGCACTTCAATAATCTGCTTTATATACGGGACGGATATTTCAAGCGAGCGCTCACGAATATCTCTCAGCGTGCTTTCGTGCATTTTCCCTACAAATTCATTGCGGAAGCGTTCAGCTTCATCCGCAAACAATCCGAATATATCAATAAAAGAAGTATACGGCGACCTTACGGCTTTTTCCGTCATTCCGATTATCTTGATTCTATAATCCATGAACAGAGATTCTATAAACGCACTGTATATATCATCCTTTGATTTGAAATAGTAATAGAACAGACCGACCTCAGCGCCTGCCTCATTCATTATTTTCCTTATTGAAGTGCCCTCGAATCCGTCTGTCATAAAACAGTTTGCCGCCGCACTGAGTATTTTGCTTTTTTTAGCGTTATCCTTTACAGCCTTTTTCTGCAAGTCAACACCTCCCGCCAAATATTACCTATTAAATTATAACACTGCATTTAGCAAAAAGCAACAGGAATATGTACAAACAATGTAAGAATATTTTGTTGCGAGGTGATATTATGGAAATAACCGAAGCAGAGATAGAAATCATTACAAGGCAGATTGTTAAAATCATCATAAATCATCAACGTGACGCATCAGCTGTGGGTCCTGAGGACGCAGACGATGAATAAGCTCAGAGCCGCAGCCTATTGCCGTGTTTCAACCGACCGTGCCGAGCAATCCGGCTCACTTGCTTCACAGCGGTCGTTCTTTGATGATTATATCAGAAATTCGGACTCCATGACTTTGGTCGGAGTGTTCTATGACGAGGGTACAAGCGGCACGACAACGCTCAACCGTTACGGCTTCAACAAAATGATCTCCCTTGCCGTGTCCGGCGGTATAGATATTATCCTTACAAAAGAGGTCAGCCGCTTTGCCAGAAACACTGTAGACACCCTTAACATCACCCGTATGCTTAGGGCGAAGGGCGTAGGTATTATCTTTATAAACGATAATATAGACACCCGTGACAGCGACGGCGAGCTTAGACTTTCTATAATGGCAACGATAGCGCAGGAGGAGAGCCGCAAAATCTCCGAGCGTGTAAAATGGGGACAGCAAAGGAAAATGGAACAGGGCGTAGTGTTCGGCAGAAGCTGTCTCGGATATGACGTAAAAGACGGCAAAATCACTGTCAATGCGGATTCGGCAGAAATAGTAAAGCGTATTTTCACAGAGTACACCGTGCTTTTAAAGGGTGCAGAAAGCATAGCGGACGGATTGAACGCCGAGCAGATAAGAACCGTCAACGGCGGAAGGTGGAGCGGTGCGTTTATCCGTAAGGTACTGCGAAATGTAAAATATGTCGGCGACCTTGAGCAGAAAAAGACCTGCACTCCGGATTTTCTCACGCACAAGAAAAGGCTCAACAGATCGGAGCATATCTATATAAGAAATCATCACGAACCGATAATAAGCCGTGAGCTGTGGGAGCAGACCCAAGCCGAGATAAGCCGGAGAAAACCTACTGATACAAGCCGCCACAGCGACCGATACGTCTTCAGCGGAAAGGTATATTGCGGTGTGTGCGGAAGTGTGATGGTATCCCGTGTAAAAACGCTGAAAAACGGCAAGATATACCACGCCCTGCGTTGCTCGGGGAGAATCGGCGGGAAGTCCTGCAACAACGAAACGCTTAATGTGACCGCTCTGAAAGCCTGCGTTAAGCGTATTTTCACCGATATGCCCATTGACAAAACAGCCGTCATAAACGCAGTAATAAAGGGCTTATCCCGAACAGACAAGCCAGACATTCCTGCACTGCGCAGAAAGATCGAAACGCTCAACGCCAAAAAACGCCGTGCGGTTGATCTTATGCTGGACGGATTGATAACACAGCAGGAGCTTATCGAGCAGAAATCGTACTATGACAGTATTATAGAAAAGCTGTCGCAGGAAATATCAAGTGACAGATCCGTTCTCGAAACGGATAAAATCAGAAAAAACGCAGAAAGGTTTCTTGATTTCACAAGCGATCCGTTATGGCTCTTGGTCATAAGAGCCGATTATATCCACGGCACTCTTACAGTGTATCTTAAGGGTATAGAAAATGGCTTTACGACCTGCTTTACCGCAACAGGCAGAGGGGACAGCTACCGTGTCATCACGGGAAATACAGTGAGGTCGCAAGGGATCATTCCGGGAACAATGCAGGTACAGAAGAATTGGTTCCATCATGATGTCAATGATAAATTGATAAAGAAAAGCGCACCTGATATTTTTCAGGTGCACTTCGTTCTTATTTGCCGGTTGTTCTGCTCTTTGTGCGTGGCGGGTCATTCGGCACCCACTCTATAATTTCAGACGGTTGGCAATGTAATGCCTCGCATATCAGGTCAAGATGCTCAAGGCTGATGCGCTCGGCAATGCCATGATAATACTCGTTGATAGTATTCGGTCTGATACCGGTAGCCCTTGCAAGATCCGCCTGTGACCACTTAGCCTCGCCGAGCTTCGTAGACAGTAAAAATCTTATCATATGTAGTTCCTCCTTTCTATAATTCTACATAATTTATAGGTCAGTGAACTACATCAGATAGATAATAACGGTATTCGATATTATTTTTTTGCGGCAAACGGCAAATTTCGTGAAAACAAACAAACCAAAGCTGGTTTTATTGTGCAAGTGTACAAATTCAATTTTGCATTACACGAAACGCTTGACATTACACGAAACGTATGCTATAATATAGGCACAGGGTTAAGAAAGAACCCCGAAAAAATAAAACAGGCTCGATTGAGTGAGAAAGGAAAAAAATATGGAAAAGACAGTTGCACAGTGGATTGAAGAAGCAGAAAGCTTTAAGAGCAAGTTTGAGGCAAGCACAGGCAGACAGCCCACACTTGAAGATATCAAGGCTGAAATCGCCACGATAGACGGCATTGAAAATGCCGACAGCTACGCTGAAGAACTTTTCAGCCACATGAACTAAACAATCGAAAGCCGAGAGTCGACAGGCTCTCGCCCTTCGGGGCGTTGACATAAAGGAGATTTAACATGAAAGACAACATAGTAAAAGTTTACAGAGCGGTGCTCACAGTGAAGCTCTCCAAACGTGATAAAGCTGCCGCCGAGTATGACGGACCGAGCGAGGAAGAAATACGTCTTGCAAAAGAAAACACCGATGACGATCCGCCCGAAAGTGTGCGCGATGTTTTGATGTACTTAGAAGATCCCGAGTATTATAAAGATTCGGTCATTAAGAGTCTTATTGACGATATCGTTGAAGAAGTACCCGATGCTATCGACGAATCAGATTTAGCAAAAGCATATGAGGAAAGATATTGCGATGCAGATCTTGTTCTTTCTGACTACATAGATGCCGAAATACTTAGTACTACTATCCACTACGAAGGTATAATTTCTCGTGATATGATGAGAGATTTCGATGGTATTTACGACACGTTTAAAGTTGCAGATTACTTATACAGCAAAGGCGATGACAGCTTTACGATGACATTCACACTCATACAGTATGAAGACGGCACAGTAGAGGATTTTTACACTCCAGGCTGTTACAACGCTTTGGTAAAGTGTTAAGCAAAAAACACCGACCGGGAGCGGTAGTCCTTCCGGAGAAAGTTGAGGACAAGACCATGTACAAAGTTATCAAAGGCGCAAGATACAACACAGAAACAGCAAAATGTTTAGCTTCGTGGAGCGCACCGTGTGCAGTCAGCGACTTTAAGTACTACGAGGAAACTCTTTATCGTACTAAGGCAGGAAATTATTTTCTGCACGGAGAAGGACACGGCGCTTCTCCGTATCGCAAGCGTGAGCCAGACGGCTGGACGCACGGGGAAAAAATCATACCGATGACTTATGAGCAGGCGCAAGCCTGGGCGGAAGAGCACCTAGACGGTGACGAGTATGAGAACATCTTCGGAGACGCAGACATCGGCGCTGACGCTACTCTCACGGTGTCAGCAGGTGCTATGCGAAAGCTCCAACAAATGCAAAGTCAGAGCGGGAAAACGTTAAAAGCCATTGTAGACGAGCTCTTAGGGGTGCAGTCATGAAGAAAAAACACTCAAAAGAGCCACTGCCGCTAGCTTTTCTTAAAAAGTTTTCGGAAAAGTATGCTTGGATATGGAAGCCACTTGATGAGTGCTGTGCTTCTAAAGGTCAAGATCTTCCTGACTGGAACAGCGCTTGCGAGCTTCCTATAGCGGCAACCGCAAGCATAGCTTCGGCAATTTTCCCGGTAGACCCTGACTTTCCGGCTACAGCCGCTTGCTTATATGCTTGGAGAAAGCATAAGGAAATGTATACTTTCGACAGAGATCTTGCTGATATGCTTATGGAGCAGGCTGACAAGGACCTTGAAATGCCGATAGATATACTACTCACTCTACCTTATCCTTGCTTATGGATACAGTATGAGAAAAACAAAGGTGTTTTCGTGTGGATAGAGCACGATATGAACACCTTCGAGCTTGAGCTACGCATACTTGAAGTGGACGAAAGCGGAGTGATAGACAACATACCGCTGCACCTCATCAGCGGAGGTACGATCCTTGACGGCATAAACACATCACTTAATGTAAGCGAAAAAGAACTTAAGAACGAGGAATTTTCTGTGTTGAAAAGCACGATAGCTTCCGTACAGAGTAAGAAAGTGTCAAAGTACATGCAACTTATACTTTATATCTGTGCAGAAAACAAAGATGAGCAAGAAAACGCCGAGCAAAAAGCGATTTATAAGCCATCTCAAGTGCCTAAAGACGCTTTTAGAGAGCTTCGCAAGTGGGATGTCGGTTTCCGAGTAGGAAACACTATCAGAAAGTACAAGTCAGAACATAAAGAAGATACACCGCATGCCGAGCGTACCGGAAGTCACACTCCGAAGCGTCCACACACACGGCGAGGACACTATCATCATTACTGGATTGGTAGTGATAAAGATAATAGCCGAAAAATTATTTTAAAGTGGGTTGCGCCAATGTTTATAGGCGGGCAAGGCGATGACATCATAGCTACAGAACACAAAGTAAAATAAAAAAATCCCGGCGGAGTATCAGCTCCGCCGGGAATATTTTTTACTTCTTTATGAGGTACTTAACGTCTATCGGCGACTGTATATCAAAAACGCCTGTAGTGTCCTTACCGAGCACTGCTCTGTTGCCGACAATCTCATCGACAATCCACGTTTTTTTAAGCAACCAGCCTGTAAGGACTTTCGTACCGCCATACCAGGTTGCACCCTGCTTTATCTGCACACGGTCGCCCTTGCGAATTTCTGCCGCAGGCTTGTCGGCAGTCTTACCGCCTATATCATCAACTTTTACCCAGCCTGTCACTGCACTACAGCCTTTCGGCGTGGTGATGCGAATCCTGCCGTTTACCGTATCATTTGCGGTATGTATGTAGTATGTGCCTGTCAGATGATTTGCGGGCTGTGATGTGGTTGACGAGCCATACAGTGCGGTATTTGACAGCTGTACCACGTCACCTGCCTTGTATGTCTTTACAATGGGCGTAGTATCAGGCTTAACAGGTTCTGACGGCTTTGCGGGGGTATCTGTGCCGCTGTGCGTCTTGTACCAGTAGTCAGTCTTTGCAGGATAGGCAATAAAGCATATATCAGAGTCAACGTCTTTGCCGCCGATGTTTTCAACGCCCCACTGCCATATCAGCTGACCAAAATCAAATTGACTAGGTATTTCGGGATCATGCGTCCAGTTTGCAAGCCATATATCTATACCATCCAGACGGTCACTGTCGTAATAGTTGAGCATCCACGACGGATTAGCATATATACCAGACGGCAGACCGATAGCCGTCATTTCAGCACAGAATTTGAGTGCCATATCTGTACGCTGTGCGGTTGTTAAATTGTCTATCTGCTTCTGCTCCTCCATATCAAAGAACACAGGATATGACGGCTTTAAGCCTTTTACAGCTTTCTTGCAAGCGGCAAGTTCCGCCTTAAATGTTTCGCCAGACGTTGCCTCAAAATACCAGTAAAGCCCGTAAGGGATATTTCTTTTCTGGCACTCGGAAAGATTGCGTCTGAAGTAAGTGTCCTCATCCGTGCGTATGCCGGCACGAATAATTACAAATTTCACGCCTGCCGAAACAGCCGCCGTAAAATCGAACTGCTCCTGCGCTCTGCTGATGTCAATTCCCTTAACTCTTAACATATTATTCGTCCTCGCTTTCGTTTTTTTCGGTGCTGTCACCCTTGAGCTTCAGCTGTTTTAGCACTTCCAGCATTTTCTTCGGTATGGGTATACCTAACCCTGCGGCGTTCTCCACGAGTGATATGCCTTCGTTTGCGACAAAGAACATCATAACCGCCGACTGTAGTACGGGAGTCGAGTTAAGCACATAAGCGTCTAAAACGTGTGCAACGCCGACGAGCATTAAAATCAGGATTTTTTTGACGATACCCTTGAACCCGATTTCGCTCGATACATCTTTTCTGACTACCGCACACGCAACACCCGATATGTAGTCAAGCACCATGCACACGATTAAAGCGGCAAGCAGGGGAGTAAAGTCGCCCCATATCCAGCCTATCACGCCACCGATTGCGGCTACTACTCCGCCAAAAATAGCATTTATCTTTTCCATTGCTTTTCCTTTCCGCTGATCACTCAGCTGTTATATTTGCAAGCTCCCGCCGGAGCTGTGCTGCCTGTTCTTCAATTTCTGCCAGTTTTTTTCTATCCGTTTCCGTTGCTGTACCCGCTGCAATGGCTCTTAACGGTCTGACCGCCTGCAAATCCAAGCGGCCAAGCTCGGCAAGTATTACTCTGTGCTTGTCCTCTATCGGCACTACCTGTATGTTGTCAATATCGTCAAAGTCATCAGTCGGCGACATCAGTCTGACCTTTGGATACTGCTTTATTTCATCCGCAAGTCGAGTATCATCACCTATAATCATAGCTCCGTCAGGGATTGTTGTTTCATCTTCCCCGCAAAGCCAGCTTCCGTCTTCAAAAATAATCATGTTTGCCTCCTATTATCAATCAAATAGCAGTATTTTGTATCCCCAACCGCCATTTCCTGCGAATGTGATTTTTCCGTCTGTTGTTAATGAATATACGATAGCAATGTCTGTTGAACCATATATCGCTTTATGAGCAACTGCCGTTGCCGGAGTAGTGTCAGTTATCACAAATGGGTAAGAAAAACTTTCGGAAGCACCGCTAGTTGTATTCGATACCTTATAAAACTCGATATACGCCTGTTTTCTGGATGAAATATCTATTGCAGTTTGTAAAGCAGATCCCTGTTTAATCACTACAGTATTTACCGTGTTCGGCGGTACAACCCACGCTCCGTCACATCGTAAATAGCGATTTGACGCACCTTTTGCAGGTGCAGGAGCATACCCCGCTGTTCCTGCGGTACTTGTTGATGAACCAACCAACGCTTTCCATGTATCAGTAAACACGGCCGATGCAGGTACGGACTTTGCGAGGGTGTATGTGGTCGCCTTGGGGACGCCATCCTTGATATATACCGGCTGTGTAGCACTTCCTGCATCGGTATTGATTTTGTCAGCACTCGTCGCCGCACCGCCTACCGATGAACTGCCAGCATAACTGTGAGTATGTCCACTTGAAGCTTTACTGTCCACAAGTGCTTTAAGCGCTTTGCCCTGTGCAGCTGATAAGCTATCTGTTGCACTGTCAGATGTCAGGTTGTTCTGTATTCCTCGCCATGTGTTAGTGTAGTTGCGTTCTACCCACGCACTCCATGTCCCGCTTGTGCACCATCTGCTGTACTCTTTTTTCGTTGTGACTGAAACAAAGACCTGCTCGGTAATAAAGTCCGCACTTGAAGCCCATCTTATGTTTTTTGCTATCATAAGGAACATTCCTGCCTGCGGTGCATTTGTAATGTTCGCCGATCCGCCTGACGTCTTTTCAACGTAGTGCTTGATCTGTCCGGGTGCATCGCTTAAATTCAGTGTGTTAAGGTCAATCGTTTTTCCCGTAATGTCAATCGCTTCAAGCGCAGAGTGGTAATGGGAGTCCTTTACGATTGACATTGTGCCATCGCTGTTTACTATTACAGACGGACCTGTTTTTACGCCACCGAGGGTTTCACTTGCAACGGGAAGCTTGTATTTATCAGCTCCGGCTTCTATGCCGTCAAGCTTTGATTTGTCAGAAGCGGAAAGCAATCCGGCTGATGTAGTTGTTGCAACACTATACTTAGTGTCAGGCGGTACCGCCCATGTGCCGTTTTCACAAAGATACTTTGATGTTCCTGCTGTCGTGGACGGTGCAGGAACAAGCCCTGCTTTTGCCCCTGTTCCCGATTTTGCAAACGGCGAATACTGCGTATCCGTAAATTTTGCATTTGCCGGAACATCAGATGCTACAGTATGACCGTTTACAGTAGCAGAGTTACCACCGTTTGCAGGCAGGCTTGCAGGGAAATCGGTTATCTGCGACTTTGTATGCGTGTGGCCACTCGCCGCCGCTCCTATATCTGCCGCCGTATGCGTGTGATTGCTCGCAGCAAAATCGTTTGCGTTTTTACCGCCCACAGTGTCGGCGTTACCGCCATCAGCCGGTAGGGCTGATGGCATATCTGATATATCAGCTGTCTTATGCTTATGTGCCTTGTCTGATTTTCCGTTAAGCGCAGTCTGTGTTGCCGAAGATATAGGCTTATTCACATCTGATGTATTATCCGCATTGCCAAGCCCCACCTGCGCTTTTGTTACACTGTGAGGATTTGATTTGTTGGCAATATGTGCAATAAGCGAAGCTACAGCCCTTGCAATTTTTCCGAACGCCGTTCCGAGCTTTTCGCCGCTTACAAGTTCTGCATTTGCCGTAGGAACAGTATATATCGGTGTCTGGTCGTTTGTGCTAACGTTCGGGACGTTGCCAAGTCCCACCTGCGCTTTCGTTACGCCGTGAGGATTTGTTTTGTCTGTCTTATGCCCGTCAAGTTCTTCTTCGGTAACGTAGCTTGTTTTATCAACATTTACAGTGATATTCGATGTGTCGCTGATAGCGATAATCAATGACACATCATATGTGTACAGCTCGCTTTCGTCGGGAACTGTCTCGCCGTTCTCCGACTGTAAAATTGCAAAAAGGACTTCTGATTCGTCTTCTGCCGTTGCAAATAATCCCAACTGTTTAAAGATATATGACGATTTGACGCCTGTGTTTGTAACTCTCAAAGTCACTCTGTAGCCTTCAGGTTGATTTGTTGCATTTGCTATAGTCGCATTTCGCATGGTACCCGAAAGCACACTCTGCTCCTTCAGCTCGCTTTCGGGTACCGTGTCAGTGCCGCTTTTTGCGGCGGTAATCGTAACCTTTTTACCGCCTATAGCTTTTTTAAGCACCTCTACGCCTGCATTTGTGACACAGTAATTATTCCATTCCACTAATACTTACCTCCGTTTTATGATGACTGTAAAGCGGTTTTATGCCTGTATAAAGATTATACGTTACGCTCGACACATACAACAGCTGTAGACTTAGATGTGCCGGAAGCTTGTCAGAGATAATCTGCCGTACATCCAGCAGCTTTGCAAGTCGTGCGTTTTGATCCATGTCGATCTTACACTCGAGATACTTATACCCCTCTGCCTGCCGCAATCGTATTTCTGCCGAAGCACCAAAAACTTTCATGATATATCGCTCAAGCGTTGAAGCCGAGCATTTAGCATCTCCGATAATCAGTGCAGCTAATACGGTTCTGCGCTCGTTAATTTCAAGCGTTTCATTTGTGTAGCCGAGCAAAAGCTTTTCAAGTTCCGTCAGCGCATTGCTGTCAGCCGTAGCTATGTGCTGATTATCAACAATCTTGCTTATAGCTGCGTCGAGCTCGTCCAGCTGCTTTCCCTCGGTTTTTAACAGTGCATCAATTTCCTTGAATTTGAGCATAAAAACAGGGTACATACGGCGTAGCTCTTCGTAGCAAGTGTCAAGCGGCTTAGGAAAAATAACACTCATTTAAGCCCTCCTTATTCCATTGCCGACACTGTAAGCGTACCAAGTATCGGGACGCTATTTACGGAAATTGTGACGTTCGACGATCCGCCATCGAGAGTAAGATTGCTGTAGTCTATTATTGAATCGCAGTTAAGCAGAATATTTCCTATGCTCGTCAGCCTAACAATAGCGGTGTCGCTTTTGTTGTCAAGTGCAAGATCCTTGAAATATGCGATAAGCTTTTCTTCAATTTCGGTCTTTGCTACCTGCATAGACTTTTCTTTTGCAAGAGCCACAGAAACATTTACAGCGATAGATTTTTCTGTTGCGGCTTTTGCCGTAAATACACAGCCTATGTTCGCAAGACCTTCACCAAGTCCCTGCTTGTCCAGCGGGTCTATCTGCTTTTGCACTTCGTCAACCGTACTCTGTTCAGCACCTCGACCGTCTGCGCCAATCAGCACAGCTACAACGGTATTCGGACCGTTCTCAAGTGGCAATATTCGGGCATGGCCTACGCCCGAAATTGCTTCACACCACGTCTTAAACTGCCTCTTATTGCCGTTCTGCGACGGCGTTGTGATTTTTTCTACAAGTCGCTGACGCAAATTATCATCGCTTTCTTCGTCAACGCCGTCGGTTACCACATCGCCGATGGTTGCACTTGACAGACCGACTATCGTGTTTACAGGCACGACAATATCACCAACGTTAACTCTATCATCTAAGCTTCCAGCTTCTTCCGCACGAAGCACAAGGCTGTCGCCGCTTTTGACGACCTCAAAGAAAACGCTGTTATCAAAAAAACGACTGCCTACAGCAGGTGCCGTTCCAGTGTATTCAAGCAAGTATTCGCTATTTGTTGCTCCTATTCTTGATATTCCGTGCTCGTACGCTTTGCTGTCGAGCACTTCACCGTAGCACTTATCAAGCGAAAGATACTCGCTCAGTGCTGACATTTCCTCATACATACGAGCTATTATCTGGCACTGTCCTGCAATTGCATCATAGTATATGCTTCCTTGCCGTGTGTCTACATCATCGGGGGCGTTTGATAACGCCTCGTCAAGTAGCTTGTCATACGTCTTGTCGCTGAACATTTATATCTCCTCCTCAATTGTGGTATCTCCGAATATTGTACTCACAGAAAATGATACATACAGCATGTCATCAACGTGCTCTACAGATACATCGGAAACACTCAACACTCTGTCGTCAACCTTCAGGGTATCCTCTATCAGAAACGCCATATTATCGGCGATATACTCGTCCGAAGCGTCTTCTTCTGTTATAGCTTCTCGTATTTCCGAGCCGTACTGATTATCATAGACACGACACTTAAAGCGTGGTGTTGACAGTGCCTTGCTTATCGCCTGTTTTACGGCTTCTATGCCGTCTATTTTGTCACTACCAACCGAATATGTGTCATAGTCAAGCGCATACGTCTTGCTCGGTTCGTTGACTTCCGTATCGACAGTGACGTTTATCGGTACATTCAGCATTACTTGTCACTCGCTTTCTTGTCAAGGCAATAGATTACATTGCCTGCTATAAGCAGATAAACACTATTACCTACCGACAGTTCTTTTTTTACACGCTCCGGCACAATTACGCTACGCTCGGTTATCAGCAACTGTTTATCTGACCGTGCCTGAAAAGTAATGGGTGACATTTTCAAGACATCTGCAACAAGGATCTCAGTTTTTCCGTTGCTGTTCATCGCTTGAATCAAGCCTTTCAAAGAACTCACTTTTTATCCTTTCTTCTCAAACGTTCCTATATCAACCCAGCCGTAAACCATGCTTTGATTGTCCGTGTGAACAAGCGCATACGGGTGTTTTGCCCCTGCACAAATATTCTGTACTTTCGCAGGACCGGCAGTAAGTAACGGACCTGTAGGCTCGTCGCTATTAGCTGTGTAATAATGCCGTCCTCCGTTAAACCACACTATATCACCAATCTGCGCATTGACTGTGCTACCGCTGTTACTGCCAGCTGACAGCACATTGCCCTGCACAAGTGTCAGTGTCAAAGACATTTGATGTCTGCCACCGCTGAATGTGTGTGTATCGCTGTCGATATAGTATGATGCGGCAATATCAAGCGGCTTCAGTACGCAATATACGCACCGTCCCGAGATAAGCTCGGATTTGCCGTCAGCAGTGACCGACAAGCTGACAGACGGTTTTCCCTGTTCGTCAAGCAACGACTTAGCCAACTCGTATATTTCGCCTTCGCTTGCATCGTCGTTTGTACTTTGGCTGTCCTGGAACACGCCTATTTTTGCCTCAAGTGCGGTATTTGCTTCCTCTGCCACTGCCACATTATCCTTAGAGTACAGCTTAACTCGTGTCTTTATCTTCTCGATACTGCGAGTATACGTATACGCCGATATGTTGCGACCGCTTTCTATCATCCACTCGACAAGATGCTCCTTGCGCTCAATAAGGCTTAATTTGCCCTTACTTGCTACAATGGAGTGCTTAATGCCCGTAGCCTTATATTCTTCCTCCATTGCCGTTGTAAGCACATCGTAAGCCGTAGAGTTCTTCTTGACGATAGACTCTATACACGCCGATGAGGAGCATACGCTATCATACGGGACACCGTAACGGCTACACACATCTACAAAGATTTCCGAGAGAGTATATCCCTCATAAACAAACGTATCTTTATTGTTTGACAGATATATGCCTAAATCGTAAGCCGTGACAGTCATAGAGTTGCCACGGCTTTCTGATATTTTCGTTATGATACCTTGGAAAATTTCTTTTTCGTCGTACAGTATGCAATGCCAGCCTTCTTCAGGCGATAGCTTAAAATTAGCGTTTCTTGCACGGTCATTCAGCATTGTAACTGTAACAGATCGGCTCGCACTTTCGTTTTTTCCCGACCACTTAACGCTTGATGTAGCTTCTGTAGCGTCAAAGACTTCGCTGTCATGGTTTACGAAATATAGTTTCATGTGCGCTTCTCCTTATGGTATTGCTAATACCTGCCCTGTGTGTATGGTATATTTAGAGCCCTTTTCGCTTTTGTTTGCGGCATCTATCGTTGACTTGTTGTACTCGTACAGTTCTTTATATCGCTGTCCGTCCCCAAGCTGATAGTATGCGATACTGTATAAGCTATCATTATCTTTTACCACATAAGTCGCACTGCCGACAGTGTTATCGACACGATTAGTTTTCGTTCCTACAGCGACAGTCTGTGCGTTTATTGTAATTTTGGTTTTCAGCTTACGCACTTTGATTTCCTTGTATTCTTTCAGTGCTAAGGAGTAATATATTGTACCGACATCTCCGCCTTTTTCCGTTACGGTAAAGGAGTCAATCATGCAGTACATATTTATTCCACAGCCGGACACCACCAGTCTGACAGGTTTATTGCTCGCTTTCCACTTGCGTATTTTATTGACAAGAGAGCGAGGAGTATTCTTTACTTTTATGCCCGGAAAGGCTGTAACAGGAAAGAAAGAAGAAAAACTTATCGTTGCCGCACTTTCAGTTGACGAGGTTACGACCTCGCCAAGCTGAACAATGTCCATAGTCTGAAGCTTGCTTGAATATTTCACTGAAAACTCAGACGGCAGGACCGGCAACGTAATTTTTTCCTTAGAGCCATTGAATGACAAGTGCATTGAATACTTAGAACTCATGGCTTTCTTCTCCTTCCTCTACCATTTCTTCTTCCAGCAGAGAAACAAGTATCGGTTTTGCGTATTCGTACATCACTGCTACAATATCATCGACATTTGCGTTTCCGTCAACCTTAATCGAGCCTTTACCGCCAAAATCAATAACGATTTTACGCTCCTGCGAAGCATACGGAAGAGCAGAAGACTGTGCAGCGCCTAAAGCTGCCGCCGCATTTCTGAATATCGACTGTGTTTCATCAGCTGTAAATACCTTAGAACCGCCTGCACCGACAACAAGCTCCGGTCCTTCCTCGCCTGCTATAAACGCATTTGCGGCGTTATCGGTACCGTTTGCGTTATGCTGAATTTTCTCATAGACATCTGACGGCATTCCGGGGACGTAGCCTGTCGCATACTGAGATTTGCCGTTAAGGATATTTGCCGTAGCATAGGCAACGGCTTCAGAAGCCGAAACAGCTTCAGCCTGTTTGCTCTTTATCGCTTCGATATAAGCATCCATTGTTTCCAGTGCCGCTTTTCTCGATTCGTCGCTCATATTCATGTCGTTTACGGCATTTTCAAGGCTTTCTTTAACCTTGTCTACTTCCTTATCAAAGTCAGTCTGCATGCCTGCTACAGTATGCGAGAACGTGTCTTTTGCCTGTTCTGTCTTCTTGAAAGCGTCATTAAATTCGCTTACAAATTTCTTTGCGCCGTCGCTGTCAAGGTTTTCGGCCTGCGTTACAATTTCATTCAGATAGCCGGCACTTTCCGCACTGCCATCCGAAAGTTTTGCTATGAGGTCATCGTCAAGCCCAAGTGAAGCCGCTTTCTTTAAGTTTTCGGAGTATGTTGTAAGATACTCATACTGGCTCGTAAAAGCGTCAAACATATCTTCAACTTTTATTTTTGACTCCGTAGCCATTGTGTCAAAAAGCCCTATCTGACTGTCAATGCTTTTTCTTGCTGCGTCATATGCTTCGTCGTATTTATCGCATAGTTCCTGTATTGCATCCTTACTACCGTCAACAGCACGCTCGCAAGCTTCTCCGTAGCTTAATGCAGCGTTTGCGGCTTCCTCTGCCTCTTTTGCATAGTCTTCGATAGCCTGCTTTGCATCTTCCTGAGCCTGTATATTTGCAGTAAGCTGATCGTGAAGAGCTTCCCATTTTGCTTTAGCGTCATTATATTCTTTGGTTGCTCCCGAGTTGAGCAATGTAGTGGCAGCTCCTTCAAATATATTCTGCTGAGAATATTTCTTACCCGCAGCAAGCATATTGGCTTCTGCAATTTCAATATCCCTTCGAAGCGTTTCCTCTTGACCCATAAGATCAGCTATACTATTTTGAGCGTTTTCAACCTTTCGCTTTTTATAGGTCTTTTCGGCCGTTTCCATTATCTTATCGCCCAAAGCGTCTATATTGTCAGTTACGCTTTCAACGTTTAAGCCAAGCTCAGGATACATTCCGTTAAGAGTAGATACTATCTGCTTCATTTGCTCCTGGCTTGCCGCCGTTTTTTCAGAGCTGGTTGCTAATTCCTCGAGCTTATTAACAAGATTCCCTGCGGTTTCGTACTGATTTTCAATTTCAAAGTTATTATCTTGATAACTTGATGTTATCTGTTGTGACAATTCGATATGCTTATCAAACCTATCATAAAGTTCCTCTATGGTCATCTTGTTATTCTCAAATGACTCGGTAAGACTGTCAACCTTATTTTTCAGAGTGCTTGCTTCGGCGGAAGTTGCACCAAATTCCTCACAAGCATTCTTGTATTCGGCGTTTGCTTTCTGTAATTCGTCATAATTGACTTTCGTGGAAGCAGTCCACGATTCATACTCTTTGTTTGTGTTAGAAAGAGCAACAGTCAGCGCCGTTATTACAGCCACAGCACCTGCAATTGCCGCAACAATAATCATTATTTTAGGGCTTAACGAAAGCATTTCAGCAATTTTAGGAACAAGTTTTACTATTCCTGCGATAGCACCTGCAAGTCCCATAGCACCTATTGCAACAGCAAGTCCTGCTATAGCGCCACTCAGTGCCGGGCATTGATCTATCCACGAAGCAAATATATTTAGCACATTAGAACCTGCATTATACATAGCCTCAAGGCAAGGATTGAGATCATCGCCTATCGCTATTGCAACGTTCTGAGCGCTGTTGCTGAATTTCTGTGATGCGGCTTCTGTCGTATCCATCATCTTGCTATATGCCAGTTCGGTAGCTCCTGCACTGTCTTTCATCGCCATAAGAGTGTCGTTATATGCGTCACTACCTGCCTTTGCAAGTGACAATGCGCCTGTTCCCGCTTCTACCGAACCCCACAATTCGTTGAATTTTGTGAGATTGCCGTTTACGCTATCTACGAGAACGTCAAGCACATCACCTATTGATTTGCCTTCGCTCGAAAGCTCGGCGAAGGTGCTTCCGGTTTCATCTTTCAGTGCCTTGGCAACATTGCTCGAGCTGTCACCCAACTCATTAAGCATTGACTTGATGTATGTACCTGCTTCGGCTGTCGCAATACCGTTTTTAGTCAGCTGGGCATACGCAGTAGACAGATTATCCATCTCTACGTTATATGCCGCCGCAAGCGGTATAGTCTTGCCTACCGAGCTTGCCAATTCATCAACGGTCGTTTTGCCTAAATTCTGCGTCGTAACAAGAATGTCCGAAATATACTCGGTCTGATCGGCAGACAGGTTGTAAGCGTTAAGAGCCGTCGTGAGCACGTCAACCGCCGTAGCACTCGACGTAAAACCGCCTACAGCCAGTTTGTTTGCTTTGTCAACTGTAGCAATCGCATTTCCAACTTCCACGCTTGCAGAAATTGCCTGATATGTAGCGTCAGAAAGGTCGTTTACGCTCTTTCCGCTTTCTCCCGAAAGCTGCAACAGCTCATCTCTCATGCTACGCATTGAAACTTTGTTGGTATCTACAAGCGTAGACACTTTTGCAACGGACGTTTCAAATTCCGCCGCACTCTGTGAGCAATCGAGTAAAGCCGCACTTATTTCCTGTGCGACTTTTGCAAGTCCGAGTGCCTGAATTACATTTCCTAAAGCTTCAAATCCTTTTGGAGCTTTCTCACTTTCTTCGGTAAGCTTTTTTATTTTTTCAGAAAGCTCATCGATTGTTTTTTCTGCCTGTTCCAGCTTTTCTTTCAAGCTATCATAGTCGGACTGCAATACTGCTGATGATTCCGAATTTTGCTTTTGTAATTCTATCAGTTCATCGAGTTTCTTTGCAAGTACGTCGGAAGCTTCCGCTGTCTGCCCTATGCTATCTGTAACATTATCCGTAGCCGCCGACATATCAGCGGCGCTTGAAACTGTCTGAGACATCTTATCGGACGCTTTGTTTAATCCTGTTGCCACTTTATTCATTGCCTTGTCGGCAGAAGTGGCGATAGTATCAAACTTTCTGACACACGCATCTCCGGCTTTTGTGATTACATCAAGCTTTTTCGAGAAGTCGTCTATCAGCGAAAACTTTGCTTGTAATTTCTCCGCCGTATGTCTCACCTCACAATCTAACAGCAGGGGGAACGCAGGGCTTTTCTGCTTCGTACAGCTCTGATGCTATGTAAAACAACTGCGTTTCTCTTGGCATATCGTTAAACTCTTCCATACGAAGATGATGACGTTGCCAAAGAACGTGCGCCCAATACTCAAGCCCCTTGCTGTCAATTAGTTTTTTGCTTCTTCAATCTCCTCGTCTTCGCTCTCAGCCGATGCCATACCACATACTTTCATGACTGCTTCTGCAACGTAGTTGTAGTCATTGATATCATCGAACACCAGCGAAGGCATATCGGTAAAATCAAAGCAGTCATAGCTTTTCATCAGTTCTTCATCTTTAAGATCGGGATATACAAGAGCCTCTGCGATTATATGTGAAAGAGCCTTTTCTCTGTCATTGTCAACAACAAAAAGCACCTCGCCGTTTTCTGCATAAGGTCTGCCGTTCTTGCCATAAGCAACACGCTTATCCTTATATCCGTTGTTGATCTTGCGGATATCGGCTGTGCTTAACTTCTTTATCTGGAACATGATTCGAGCGCCGTTTTCGTCTACAAAGCTTTCAGGACCTAACACAGAAACGATTTCGGGCTCTCTGTTTTTCTTCATAAAATAGGATAAATTCTTTTTCATACTGTTTTCTCCTTATAATTAAACTTCGGAGCGGCTTTTTATAGCTCGCTCCGAGTTGTTTTTATTTACTTCGTTACAACGCTGTATGCGTTAAAGTTGATCTGATCCTCAAGGAAGTTACCTGTAACATCAAGCTCCAGAAGCTTAATGTCGCTTGTTATTACACAGCCTGTAGCTGTTGTAGTTATTGATTTGTTCTTCTTGTAGTAGTCCGAAGCCTTATCATTCATCGTGCCCTGAATGGTGAACACAGGTGTTTTGCCTGTTTTAAGATAATAGTTAATCTTATCTCTTAACCATGTTGTAGCTCTGCGACGTGTGATAGTGCCGGTATACTTTAAGTCCATCCAGCGAGAGCTTTCGCCCTTATCGCCGATACATTTGCTTGTCTGCACTTCGGGAGTAGCCGTGATAGTGCAGTTTACACCGTCGTAGACGGTGTAGCCGTCAAGCAGTATCTTGCCGTTTCTGATTGATATATCGTTACGCATTTCTGTTGCCTCCTTATCTTGTGGTTACCGAGAAATACAGCTTTTCTGCGCTGTCTACGGGAGTGATTGCTACATCGAAATACGTTGAATCACCGGAAGAACGCACCTTATCAACAAGAAAGTCCGCTTCGGTGTCGACATTCTTTATAGCCCCTTCTTCCTCGTATTCCTTGAGCAGTGAAACGCCTATGCCCTCCATGATGTTCCAGCCGTCCTCGTCATTGTCGAACTTGTTAGGCGGGAAATTATCCTGAATAGACTTTGCGATAGCGTCAAGGACACGGATTACACGGTTTTTTCTGTAGCTTGAGTCTTTACCGTCGCCGAACGAAATAAGGCTGTTGATGTCGTACTCAACCGCAACCGAGCCGTCTTCAAGGTTCGTAAAGAAAAATTCGCCGCTATTGATAGCGGTAATGCTTTCTTCGTGTGTCTTTAAGCCATTTACGGCAACTGCACCATCATATTTCAGATAGGTGTTTGACTGCGTTTCAGTTGCCGAAGCATAAGCCGCCGCTACCCATGCTGTTACCTGTGGAACTGTAAGCGTTGCATCGCTCAGTATTACGGAGTTGGTAACGTTGATAATGCCCTCGTAGTTGCCCGCAAAATTAGGCAGAACGGCGTTTACACAACGTCCCATATTCTCACGCATATAAACGATTTTTGACTTACAAGCCGTCTGTAATGACTGTTCCGTCGAAGGAAACGCAAGTGTATTAAACGTTATGCTTTCGAGCTTATCGAGGAAAGCTGTTATATCGCTGTTTGATGCTTCTGAAGCTGTTGCATCTTCAAGAGCAACGCCTGCCACAGCTTCTATGTCGGACGAAGCAACGAAATCAATGTATTCGCTTGTCAGCTGTGCGGCGTTTGTGATGCCGACAAACTCCTCAACAACCGTTCCTGCGATATAAACATTTACGTCCCAGCCGCTTGCGGCGTTTGAAGCAACAGAGAAAGAAAACTGATTGCCTCGTGTACCGCCGTACCTAGCTGTACCGGTCAGGCCACCGCCTGTACCTGTTGCCTTAGTACCCGTTTTGGGCATATATACGATTACGCTTTTTGCGAGCTTTAACGCCTCTCTTATCATAAGCATAAACTGATTGCCTGCGTCATAAACGCTGTAACCGAGTTTGTTGTAATGTTCATCGGGAGAGCCGTTGTCAATGGTGATAAACTCGCCTTCAGGTCCGTAATCATGACCAATAAGAGGCAGTACCACAACACCTCTGTCAGACGACTGTATCAGTTCGGTTACCGAGCTCTCAAAGTTGATATAGGTGCCGGGGCGTGTCTTACCGGTACGCTTGTCAAATCTTCCACCTGCCATTTGTTACTTTACCTCCTTTGACTGCCACTGTCTTATTTTTTCTGCCATTTCGTTTACGGTAAACTTTGCGTCTTCTGCAAGCCCGTAAGCAGCACCGTCAAATGTGCTGACAGTTACTCCGAACAGCTTTAAAGCGTGCTGACGAAGCTGTTTTACAGTAAAAACAAGCTCCGTTTTTTCGCTCTTTGCTGTTGTTGCATTAGTGTTTTTGCTCATGTATTCTCCTTTCTTGAGATAGAGCACATCACATCATCAGCTGTAGGCTTAACCTCTCTTACATCTCTGTAAAATTCAGTGCTTCGCCAGCCGATGTCTATGCTTTTGGCACAACTATCATTTGCGTTTATTTCGCATTTTGTTATGCGTATATAATCATCTGTCGGCTGACCGTCAGAGTCAACGACAGGGATCAGCATAGCCTTGTCACGAATTGCTTTTGCAATCCTTATAGCGTTTTCATACGCTAAATCATCATTAGTCGCAAACACAACCACGCTCCAGCTGTATATAAACGAATACGAGGAAACGGTGTGTTCGCTTGAAGAAACAACGGGCGAGGGGAAGAAAACAGACGGAACAGCAAAATTCTCTCGCATTTCTTCATAATACGGCACTGTACCCTCCACGGCGTTCTCGATGATGAATTTTGCAATACTTGCCGTTTCGCTTGTAATAATCATTCTTCCACCTCACACACATTGTCAGAATATATCCAACAGCTCCGCCATGTAGCTGTCAAATATCTCGCCTATCTGCCCTTCCATTTCCAGAAGAGCTTTAGCAAAAAATTTTTTGCCTTCAATATACTTCCGTTTCAGCATCATTCCGCCCTTAGCGGTCGGATCATAGACAAACTTATCACCCGTATCGCCGCTTTTCCAGTAGCCTGGAACAAACCTGTGAGTAACATCTTCCCCCATGTTCCAATGTCCGTTTTCGACAAGGTAAGCGTACCTGACCTTGCTACCTACAGTAATCGAGTTCTTATCGACTTCCCATATACTGTTGGTATCACCAAACGTAAAGCTTGCGATCATGTTTGATGTTACTACAGACTTGCACTCTATGATGTTATCCGTAACTTTGTTCAAAAAGATTATTCCCCATTCATTCAGCACGTTGTTTATAACCTGCTCGACAAAGGGACGCAGCTCTTCAAATTTGTGCAGATAATCTTCTATCTGCGAGTAATCAAAGCTTACATACTTCTTGTTCATATCTTTTTCTGTTCCTCTCTGCGAGTCAACATAACAAAAATATGATGATTACGGATATTTCTCGGCACTTCGGCGGTGTATTCGTATCCGGTTTCCGTATCAACAATTTTGTCATTGATACGGACATCTGTAGATGCAGGAAGCACCAGCTTTACAGAAGCGGATACGGCGTTATACGCAGGGGCAGTTTGAAGGCTCAAGCCTGTATTGGCGGTACAAAAATGGCATTTAACATCTGCGCAGTCAGGCTCATCGGAGTAGTTAAACTCTTTTGTAGCAGGCAATCCATAGCCTACCTGCTTTTCTACAGCCTGCAAGTGATAGATGTTGCATTTGTGATTTAGCAAAGCGTCTAAACTCATTGTACCGCCTCCTTTTACAGCTTTCTTAAATTCATAACGACCTTTCCGCTCTGTACTGATATCACATACTCATCAAGCAAAGGAGCCAGATTTAAGTCAGATATGCTTACAAGCGTGTCATTGGCCGTGTACGAATAATCGTCGAATGTTTCCGACTTCATTTCTTTGCTTGTTGCCATTGCGTTATAAGCGTAAGCTTCCGCAAGCAGTAAGCAAGCCGTTTTCACATTTTCGGGTATCTCACCGTCAGCAAAATTGTTATGCGTGTAGTTCGTGATTGCCGCCATAGCTCGCTTTATATCTATGGCAAGCTGATTATCGCTCCTACTTTTTACTGACGGATAGTTTGTGTAGCTCCTCAGCTCATCAGCTGTTATCCACGTCACACTCACCGCAATCAGCCTCGCATTCTGCGTTGTCAGCTTCAAGGTCGGTTATCGCTTTTACAATATCCGCCTTTTTCTTTAACGATGTTATATCAATGCCACGCTCGGCGGCAATAGATTTTAACTCGTCAAGCGGCAGGTCCTTATATTCAATAGGCTTTTCTGCGGTTTCGACAAGTTCAAAATAGCCGTCTGCAATAAGCTTGTCGGCAATATCCTTGTTTTCAACCGATACAAAAGGGCTGTTCCTTGTTGCAGAAACAGCCCCACTGTATGAAAGCCCCTTGATAAGTCTTAACTTATACATAGCACCCTCCTGTATTATGCAATACCTGTGATGATAGCTGTTGCATCAGCTTCCTCGATAATTGCGTCAAAGTCAAGATGCACCGCATAGAAAATCTTATCCTGCATAATAGATTCCTTGTCGGTATCTGTCTTGCGGATCTGAACACCGTATGTATTAACTACGATAAGGTTGTTGGGGTCGGTAAGCAGAATGCAGTCATCGGCGATTGACGGACAAGAAATTACGGGTATCTTTGCAGGCTCGTTGTACATTGACTGAGGTATCATGCCACCGGCTGTAATAGCCTTGTTGAGCAGGTAAAGTTCCCACTCCTGCGCTCTGTGGGGTGACATAACCCAGCGGAGCTTGCCGTTATTGTACTTGTTCGGCATAGACTTCAGCGCATCATAGAACATATCAAGTGACATTGCACCGCTGTTTTTGCTTGAAACGTCAACGATGTGTCCGTTAGCCTTAATCTGCTTGATCCAGCCGTCATTGATAGATAAGAAGTCGTAATCGGGAGTAGCCGCCATAATCGGATTTGTTTCTCCGTCCTTCTTACCTGTGTCATACTGTGCAGGTGTTGCCTCGTCGCCGTTGAGATAGAGGTCTTCGAGGTCTACCCCGAGCTGTGTAGTCATGAGATTTGTAACTGTTGCTTCAAAGCTCTGTCCCTCGATGTTTTCTCTGAGCGTTTCGCCCGTAATCTCCCAGGGTAATCTTATGGCCGTTGTCTTGTACTCAACCTGTGACGGTGTTACAGTTGCTCTGTAGCCATCGTCGGTGTTTTCGACTTTCTTTCTCACGATACGCTTTGCAATGCCGATCTTGTCAATGTAGCCCGTTCTTGCTCTGCGCATTTCGTGACGTACTGCACTTGCAAGCGGTGTAGCGTCAAATGTCTGCTTGATAAACTGCTTAGCCTGTTCAGGATTAAGCAGACCGCTTGAAATGGAGTTGGTGGTAATTGTACCTTTGATGATCTCTTCGTTCTGGAACATGGTTCTTTTTCCTCCTTAGATGATACCTGCAAGATAGTGCTTCTTCTGAGCACCGTCCTTAGACTTGTTTACGTCAGCCTCATCGCTCTGCTGTGTTGTGCCTCTCTGTGCGGCAAGAGCTTCCTTGAGCATTGCAGGAACTGCCTCCTTGACTGCCTGAGAAATCATTGCACCGATTTCTTCTTTTGTGAGAGGTTCTTCCTTTTTCTCGGCATCCTTTGTGTTGTCAGCTTCTGCACTCTTTTCCTCGGAGCTTGCCTGCGATGTGCCGCTATCTGCCGACTGAGCTTCTTCCTTGATGATCTTAGCAACTTCCGCCGCAATAGAGCCGGCAGACTTTTCTATCGTTTCAGAAACGATAGCCTTCATTTCGTCCTTTGTCACTTCTGTTTCCTCCTGTTTTTCGCCGTCAAGTAATGACAGCAGTGTTTTTATGATACCTCTGCGCTTCTTCGGAGTGGCATCATTAAATGATTTTTCGAGATTGTCAATGTCAACGTCTTCGGTAGCATACTCACCGACACCGCCCATTGAAAAGCCGGTAATCTCGCCTTTTTCAATGCGGTTCCAGATTTTATCGTCTGAAATCTCTACCGTCATCAGCCAAGTGCCTTTTTTGACCGCTTTGTCGCCGAGCGAAAAATCCGCTTTTGCAACCCAGCTCTCTACGACCGAAGCCGAAGAAAGCGGCGAGAAGCTATGCTGAACATCAACCATATTACCGTTCTTTGCATACCACCTTGCCGCCTTGACTATCTCGTCTTCTGTCATGAAGTTGCCCTGTGAGTCTTTTACCATAGGCTCATAGACAATACCTGTGACATAGTGATTATCTGCGTCCGCCTTTACTATCTGTCCGCAGGTCGTGAAGCTTGCTTCGCCGTCCTTGTTTTTGGTAACAAGGAAGCTCTGAAGATTTGCCGCCTTATCGACAAGTGACACAAAACGTATTCTTGCGTTTCTTATCTCGATTGCCTTTTCGATATTGTTCATATCGGTGTCCTCCTTTCTGATTTTGAATATAAAAAAGCACCCGTTAAGGTGCTTCATTCCGATATATTACCAACAGGTTCATAGGTTTTTTCAAAAATATCGGGCTTGCAGGGGTACTGTTCGCCGTTTACTCCTGTTATGATGTAATCACCCACAGAGGCTTTCATATCACCCTCAAGCGTGTGTATTATCATTTCCTTGTCTGTCTGATACGCTTCGATAACGACAGGCTTTTTGCGGTATTTCCTTGTAGTCATAACAATAACCCTCTCTTACAGTTCAACGCACTCGATAGCCGCTCTTACCTCAAGACTTGCGATATATTCGCTCATTGCTTTAACCTGAAAAGCATAAGCGGCTTTCGGGCAGGTGGGCGTAAAATCAAGTGCGCCTTTATCCCACTTTTCAAGCATTGCCTGCAACTTTTTGAAACGAATTACAAGCTGATAATATTCAGCTTTAAACCGCTCCTTGTAGTCAGCACTTGCCATAAGTGCAACCGTGTCTTTAAGTTCCATTGTAGTTCTTCCTTTCTGATTTTTGGTATAAAAATACCGCTCCAAAAGGGGCGGTATTTTTAAGTAAAGCATATTCAGTTTTGCAAAGTTTTCTTTTTAATTCTTGTATCCTCAAATTTAAAGCCGTTTCCGCATTCCTTTAATTTATGAGGTTCTATTTTGCTGTGTACAATTTCTTCTGGAAAACCGTCAGGATAAGCACCGCAAACTAAGCCGTGCTTGTCATCTTTATGAGAATTTTTACAATATACGCAATCGAACACAAATACAGGTATCATAATTAGCCTCCTCCTGTTGTATATGTATTATAAATATTCATTATTTCATCAGATAGTTTTTCTCCTCGGCTTAAAAGCACCTCACATTCGGCTATACCTTCTAAGCCATCGCTACTTGCTAATTTAGATACATCAATATCATGAACATACTCAAGTTCTTCTGCTATTCGCTCATAATTAGCGTAAGTTCGGGAATAAATCGTTTTAGCATGACCTATTTCGTGAATTACTGCCTCTTCTAAAGAATCACAAACAGTGAAAGTTGTTTTTTGGAAAATCTTATCTATTGCTTCCTCGTCTGCTCCAGCAAAAACATTTTTATTGATTTCTAATACTACTTTAGGATAGCCTCCGATATTAATCGCATTTGTGCGTAGGACATCTTGCCCGCCATTTTCCTTTTTTGGAATATCCACTATTCTAACTGAATCAAAACTGAATTTATGTCCCTCTTTTTGGTATTTTTCAATAGTATTTGAAATAACCTCTTTACATTGTTCAGTTATTGCTCCGTCCTTGTCAACTGCGGCAATATCATCTACTGTTATTGGTTTAATTATACCACTTTCTGTCGTGTTGTCAACCGGCAAGCCTGCGATTTGCTTGTATTTTCCGCTCTTTTCAGCATAATTCTCGTTAAGCATACGGATATTGTCACGTTGCATTTGTGCCTTTTGCTCAGGCGGCAGGGATTTCAAATCTTTGTCTATAACTGCTTCGAGTATGCAGTGACAGTTGATTGCTTCTGCCGCAGGCAATGCGGTGTCATGTGGTAGCATTGGGTGATATGTAGCACCGTCACGTCCCGTCAGCGTAAACGGCTGGTCTTTCGGCACTGTCTGGCCGCTGATGTTGACGTGATTTTCTCTTGACGCTGCACCCTTTGCTCCGGTATGCCTCCACCGCTTTGCATTTACAACGGGCGACTGCTGGAGTGCTTCGTATTTGGCATAGGCGTGTGTACGCATCATTTCTGTTTGTGCCACTCGGCGAGCTTCGTAATATTCGTCACGCAGTCTATCGTCAAAGATACGTTTAGCCGCATCGTCAACGCTGTCACCGTTGTTTATCGCTTCCTGTATGATATTGCTTATCTCATCGGTAACGTGCCTTAAAACTGATGTACCTGCCTGTACGCTTGCCTCACTTACTGCCGCCGCTGTCGGCGCACTTATTTCCGTCACCGACAGTTCAGCGTCCGTCTGCCGTATGTACTGATCTGCCGACGCTTGTAATACATCGCCGCAGGTTTCTTCAACCGCTTGCGAAACTGCTTGCACAAGCTCCGCATCAGCTTCCGATTCTGTGGTGTGGGAGGACAGAAAAGAAAAAAGACTTTCTGAATTAAGCAGAGAAGTCTTTTCGCTTTTATGCCATTTTTTCATTGCTGTTGCTATACGCTTTTCAAGCAAAGAGATTTGCCGGATCGTCATTGCCGCAAAAGCTATACCCATTTTCTTTAGCTTATCGTAAAGCTTGTCGTTGTCTTTTTCGATTATCCTGTTAATGCACTCAATGATTTCGGCATCACAGCAAGCTTTTCTATCCATAGTGTTTCTATTCCTCGAACCTGTCCCGTATTGATTTAAGCACCGATATAACATCATCTGAGCTTTTGGCTATCAGTGTATCGTCTGCCGGTGCAGGAGAAGCGGACGATTGCTGAGCAAGAGCTATAGGAATATTGCCCCATTCGTCCGGATAGTCCTCGTATTCATCGCCGAGGAACTTGTACGTTACTTCTTTTGCCTTGTTCGGCGTTAAGCCACCTGCACGTTCTGTAATGCCGAGTATCTTTGAGAGATCATCGGGATTGCGTATTTCGGGTGCTTTGAATGCTATATGAACGTATTTAAAGCCATACCCGTTAAGAAGCTTGTTATTGATAATCCACTCAAGACTTGCTCTTTCCGGCTGAAAGACCTGCTGTTCCGTGACTTCCATCGCAACCTGGGCGGTTGCTCGTGTATAGTCGGAGCTGTAGCCAACATATATATCGGGAAGCTGAAAAGCACTCTGTATCCTGCGGCGGTTGTTGTCAAGGTACTCCTGAAACAGCTCGTCTTTTTGCAGAATAGGCGCAAGGTCTTTTATTTCGACCTCAGGGCGTTGTGTGTTTTCAAAGCCTGTGTCGCTGTTTAAACCTTCAAGCTCCAGCACCATAAATGCGTGTTGTCCCTTTTCGCCCTCAATTTCGGTTATGTTCTGCTGAAGATTAGTATAGCTCTTTTGTGAGAGCGTACCGCCTTTGACAAGTATCGCCATAGGCGTGTGTCTGCCTTTTCGGAAGTAGGTGTTATTAAGATTCTCGGCTCGCCTTGAGCCGTCAACGCTAAGCGTCTGACCTATCCAACGCACCTCACCATAAGGCATACTGCCGATTTTTATTTCAAGTATTTCATTTGCCTGATACTGAGCGGGGATTACTTCGTCAACGTAATCGCCGCTTCGGATGTCAAGCGTTCGCTTGTCGCCGAATTCCTTGAAATAAACGTACTTACCGCTTACCTGCTGTCTGTATTTGCGGAAACGCTTTTTATAGGTGAACGGGACACCTTTATCCATGTACTGCACCTCGAACCAGTCCTTTGAAAGAACAGATTTTTGGATAGTGTCAACGTCTCTTATGTTCTCAATCTGAACTACATCGCCCATAGCATTACGAATGATTTCAATGTACGCTATTCCGTATATTTCACGGCTTCTTATGGCTTCCTTGAAAACCCCTTCGATAGGTTTATCAAAGTTCATCAAAGACAGTATCTTTTCAGCTTTTGTATACTCGGCTGACATTGCCTCATCTTCGCTCTTGTCATTGTAATATTCGATAGAAATTCCAAAGCCGGCTATGTTGCGTTCGTAAGCGGCTACGCACTGAGGAAGCGTTGAAGAGTGCCTGTACATTTCGTAGAGGTCCTGAAGATGAACAGGTGGTTCGAGCCATTCTCCGGCTGAACACTCGTCTGTTTTTTCCATAGCCGTGTCTGACAGGGCTTTTTTAATCGGTGCGTCCACAAACTTGACACCTATCGTAACAGACGGCTTTTTCTTTTCATCAGACATTTTCAACATCCTTTCAGTCCTTCTTTATCGGCAGGCATAACAGCAATACGCAGTCTGCCTCATCGGGAGAGGGTAACCCTCTCGCTTTCATCTCTTTTTTGCTTTCGATTTTTATGACCGAGCTTTCGGTCATTGTATATTTTCTGCATGACAGCTGTGCTATAAGGTCATCGTCTTTCGGCAGTACAAGTTCTACCGACTTTGCTTCACCGTTTTTGTCAGTATCAGACAACAGCTCTTTCACGACAGACATCATATAGGTTGTCGTGTCATAATAGTAGCGGTGACGTATCCTCATACCGAATTTTACAGGCACTACCTTCATTCGCCCGTAAGTTTGCGGATCGGCCTTGCATATACGGCGTAATCTGTCAACAACTCCGCCGCCGACACCGCCGTCGTCGACAGTGACGATGATTTTGCCTTTATATTGGCTGTATCTGTCTATCAGCTTTTTGTAGCACATTGCTATGTTATCAGCTGTACGCATCGTGTCTTGCCCTTGTGCCTTTTCGTAAAAGCTCACGTTTTCGTCAACCTTTACACCGATAATGGTTTTATCATCGCCATATCGGGCAACGTCACAGCCGATACGCACAGTAACAGGAACAGGTTTCTCATCGACAACTGTATTTGCCGATCGTTCGAGTGCTGACAGTGTTATAAACACATCGTCTTCCTGCTCGGGAAAATCCCCATATATACGAACACGGGCGAAATTGCTGTTTCGTCCGTATTTTTCAAGCATTGCGTTTATGTTTTCTTTATTCGTGCGAGGGCAGTCAAGCGAAGAAACACGATACGTCTTGAATAACGCACGGTCACGATTGTGGCTGTCAAAGAACACGCCTGAGGTTTTAGTGGGGTTGCCACACATCAGCAGTTTATTGTTCTTGCCGGACAGCGTACCGAGGATAGCTTCGATGATTTCATCGCTGACACCTGAGGCCTCGTCTATAATAAATAGCATATTGTCTTCATGGAAACCCTGCATATTCTCGGCTGTAGTAGCCGTTCTTGCCGTCGCAAACCACCGCTCCGAGTGGCCTCTCACTTCCACCTTGGTTTTAGTCCACTTCAGCAAAGCTTTAAGGAGTGGGCTTTTGCTTATCCACTTTGACAGCTCCGCCCATAGCACGTCATTAAGTTGTCTTGCCGTAGGAGCAGTAGCAACAACTCTTGACATAGGAAAACACGATAAAAACCACAAAGCAATAACCGCTTCAATACTTGTCTTGCCGACACCCTGACCACTACGGACAGAAACTTTCGGCGCTGTAGCCACGTCCATAAGCACACCGCTTTGCCATTCATCAGGCACAAAGCATACTACTTCGTTAGCAAACAGCACAGGATTTTTTCGGTAAAGCTTAATGCGCTCGGCGATAAAGTCTTGTCTATTCAACGTTATCACCGTCCATAATTGCTTTTATCCAATCGTCAATCGCCTCATCCCCGGTAGCTTCGCTACGGTTTTTGCGTATATCAGCAAGCTTGCCTATAGCCTCAACTTTTGCTCGCTGTACTTTTGTCAGCTCTGCTTCAAGCCGTTCTATGCGCTTATAGCTGTTTTCCGTCATCGTCTGCATCTGGAACGCATCGCCTGCAAGGCGTTCGCCCTTTGCAACCTTTTCCTCGATTTGCTCATTATACCGCTCCATTTCTGAAGCGTTCTTGAAGTTACGTTTATTTTCGACTCGCATTACGCCTGTTATCAGCTGGTGTTCTTCCTGCAAAGACGCAATTGCTATCAGTATGCGGCGTTCTCTTAAACGGTAAAAGCGGATTTGCTCAAGCAGCAGTTCTTCTTCGTCCTCGTCCATACTGTCCCATAGCTCTTGTTCTTCTTCGCTCAGTCCCTCGCCATACATTCGCATTGAGTAACCGCCGTGTTTTAAGCTGTTGGTGTTTCCTTTCGGTGCACCGTGTCCTTTTGCGTTGTGATTGCCTTTCGGTGCTCCCCGCTTGCGTTTAGTAACGTTACCTTTTTTCTTTTCGGTAACGTTACTTTTGCTATCCCATTTATCCTGGCATTTCCACTTACGGACAAGCGTTTCAGGTTCGCCGAGTTCTTCCGCTATAGACTTCAACGGTTTTGTACCGTTGGATTCTTTCCACATCTCGTACGCCCTATCTCTGTTAGGGCTTCTTTGTCTGCCCACCTATCCCACCTCTCCGCTTCGGATTTTATTTAATTCGTATTTTCACAGCAATCTTCTTCGGCAGAACGCCTTTTTGTGAAAAAATAAAAGAAAGGAGTATCCAGTAAAGCGATACACGCCTTTACAAGATACTGACCTATAACCATATTTACGACAGCCTGAGGATCATTCCACAGCCAACCAAAGCCAACGCCGAAAGCAATTACACAGAATATTGCGGTATCTACAAGCTGACTTGTAAGCGTTGACGCATTGTTCCATATCCAGCGACCGCCTTTTGTGCTACCGTGCTTCTTTATGTATGCGTCTCTTATTTTGTGAAAGACCGAAACGTCTAAGCTCTGGCTGACGAGATATGCGGTCAGGCTTCCGAGTGTAAATATCCAGTTCTGTCCTAACAGCATATCATAGGCTTTCTGCGTTTCTGCCGAAACTGTAGGCATATACTGCGTCACAATTATGATGAATGTTGCGAGCAGCTGTGCGGCAAGCCCTATCCACACTATGCGATTAGCTGATTTCTTGCCCCATTTTTCGCCTACAATATCTGTTATCAGATATGTTAAAGGGTAGCACAGCACAGCTCCGGGGATTGTTATTACGCTTCCGAACAGATATATGCCTGTGTCGATTACCTTGCAGGCTACCACGTTCGATATGACAAGGCACGCACAAAACAGTGCTGTCATTATATTTAAATTCTTTTCGCTCTTTATCATTTTTATGTTCTCCTATCGTCTATCAAGGTACTGTTGAAATCTTATCCATTGCTTGAGATTATGTGCGTCCAGCACCTTATAATCTTTAAGCCGTGTGTTTGCAGGTCTGCCTACCTGTGTCATTCTGCCGTCCTTGAACAGATATATTCTTGCATATCGTGAGCCTATCGTCCACGACGAACTATCAACACTGTAGAAGTCATATTTTTCTACGTCGGCAGGCGTAAACCCTAAGCCGTGTACTTTGGTGTTATGCGCTCTTGCATAGCTCAGTAGAGAGTGTATGTATTTATATTCCGCAGGCTTTATATCTTTGATTGCAAAGCCGCCTATTGCGATATATGAGTATTCGGCGCACAGATTTTTAAATTCTTCTATGCCTCGGCTCTTGTGCCATACCGGTATAGCTTGTTTCTGTGTCTGACATTCAATTCGTTTGCGGTATTCTTTTACTTTGTCATATCCGACAAGGCAGTCGATGTCCAGTTCAAAAAAATATTGAATGTCGTTTTCGTTGATGAAGCGTATGTACTGCGATATGTAATCGTTCCAGTCGGGCATAGCGCCTTTGGCGTTTGACATAAATGTAAACGCCCCCGAATCGAGCAGAAACATATCGGTGCTCTTTATCAACTTTCTTTGCCACTCTCGGTAATAGAAAAAAGCCGTCAGCAAATAACGGCTTTTTATCAATTCGTCTTTTAAATACTGCTTTCCCTCTGAGCTTGCAAGGAACAGCTTCACGGCGTAAAAGCGTGGCCACATTCAGGGCAGATCACGCTTTTGTCTTTTTTGTCCTTTTCCTCATCATCGCTATTTTCGGGCTTTTTCTCCTCAAAAATGTCCTCAAGGTCGTCAAGGCTGTCACTGCATATCAGCGATTCATCGAAACCCGTAATGCTGACATCGAAATTACGCCCGCAAAGCTCCTCAATTTCGCTTACAACGGCATTCATATCAAAATAGGATAAATCACTCATGCGATTGTCCGTAATGATATACGCTCGTTTCTGCTCGTCTGTGAGCCCTGTAAGGATAAAGCAGGGGATTGATTTAAGGTTTTCGGCTTTTGCGGCAAGCACTGCTCCGTGTCCTGCGAGTATGGTGTAATCCTCGTCAACTATAACAGGCTTTGCAAAGCCAAACTCCCGTATGCTTCTCTGTAGCTTTTCTATCTGCTTCTCAGAGTGTATACGGGAGTTTTTTGGGTGTGGTTTGAGCATATCCGGCGAGATATACTCAACATTTCTTTGATTTTTCATAGGACCTCCTTAATACTTGAGCATATCCGGCGAGATATGCCGCTTCTTTGCTACTAAGGAGAAACTACATATAGGATTTTACGATAACATTGTATCACGGACCGTTTGAAGTGTCAATGAAGACTTTTTGAAATCACACATTAAGAAACATATCAATTCCAAAGAATAGGGTAGACAACTTACTTACCGCCGCTTCGATGTCAAGATATACGGTTCTTGGCTCTATGCTTTCTTCACGAGCAATTTCTTCTATTGTGAGCTGTTCGTCAGAAATGTATCTGGCGGTGATTACTCTGTTACGCCGTTTTTCCAACTCATCGTTAGATTTCTCAACGAGGCTGTTGTATACGTCAAGCATTGTATCAATATGCGATACGATTACCATAGTACGCACTGCACTACGCTTTATGCTGTCAATCACAAGTTCTCTGCGGTCGTCATCCTTTATCCACAAAGCTTCGAGTATATCAATAGCGTGCGGCGAAGTTTCTGCGTTATAGACCGCATTCGCAGAATACGCCTTAAACTCACGGTAATGCTCAAGCAACAGTTTAGTGTTGCGAAGCCGCTTTGAGTGTTTTTTCTTTTCAAGCTCTTTTTTCTTTTCTGCTTCTTTTTGAATAGCGGCTTCGGCACCTGCTTTGGCTGCTATTCTGATGATCTCATCTTCTAAGTAAGTAGGCATAAGCTCCCCCTTTGGCTTTAAGTCCGAAATCTTCTGTTGTAGCAGCACTGTATAAATTTATTTCTATCTGTATTCTTTTCCTGTCACTTTGTGCTTGAGAGCTATTCGTCCGACAACTTCAAAACCTGCAAGCTCTGCAACCCTCTTGATTGTCTTGACGAGGTTGCCGAGGATTTCAAGCGTTTCCGCTTCTTTTCTACGTTCCTCACGACAGATATTTTCATACGCCTTGCCTGCCGTCGGATCTCGATAGCCCTCGGAATTGATGTCCATACGGTTCGTTTCCAACATTACACCTCCCTTAACATTTAATTGTTATCTTCAGCTGTCTGCCATTTTCTCATTCCTCTTTATTATCCATTTTTTGCACCGCAATACTTGCAATACATAGCGTCTTCCATACAGTTATCCATGCAGTTAATAACCCTCAGGCACTCCGAGCATGCAACGCAATCAGAAGTCAAATACGGTTGTTTTTCAAGCGGTACTCCTTTTTCGTTCAATAGTTTGTAAAATTCAACCTCATCGGTTATCCAGTGTCCATGCTTGCCAAATTGTTCGGCTGTCATTATCGATATATCTTCAGGGAAGCGTACTACATCTCCGTTTTTAACAGAAAATGCAGCTGTCGTTATCTTCGGTTTGCCATCTTCTTTGCAAGTTCCGAAGGTTGTTAAAGACACAACCTCATCACATTCATCAGCGAGTATTAGTGTTACCGTTTTCATTCTGTCTCCTTGTCCGTTTTTTCGCATTCCAGCTGTGTATAAGCCATTTCGTAACCAACCGCCCATAGATATACACGCATATCTATACTACTTCCGCAGTCATAAAGCCACTCATAATACTCATAGTACAGCTCTTGTAAAAAGTTTGTCATATCTGTCGAATAATGCGGTTTGGTATCCGAAAACCAATTCTCATCTATATCCGATTTTACAGCATCCCAAAGTTCCTCTTCTGTTTCAACTGAATACCATAAATGCTTTCTGCAGGCATTCAGCAGTTCTTCGGGTTCTAATTTCATGTAGTCTTTCAGTTGGTATTTGATGTCTTCAAAAGCACTATCCGGATCGTAGATATATTTATCGGTCGAGCACTGAAATTTGCTTGTGAAGTAATGGACATCTTTGAGATAGCTTCTCATTTGTCTGGGACTAACCGCATTGTACCACGTTGCAATGCAGTCTCCCAAGTCGCCGCTTATTATCAGACTTCCTCTTTTTTTGTCGAGAATGTAATTAACGTAATAGTCGATACTTCCATCGGCTTTGCGCCAATCAATAATCATATAGCGGTCAGTGTCCTGTATCAACGTTGCTTTATGCGCAGCAAACCTTTCCTTACATTTGTTCAAGATTTCTTCTTCGTTCATTCGTTTCACCTCCTATCAGTTCTGGGTTATCGTAAATGTTGCCGATGATCTCCATAAGTTTTGCAGGCACCTCAAGGCAAAATTGCCAAGTTTCGATATTTGATATTTTAATGCCAAAATATCCGCTTTCGCCTCTCGTTTCAAAAACAACTTCGTGAAATTCTTTGTTTGTTGCTCTGTTGGTGTTTGTGTAATATACAACAATATCCCCCTCAAAAATCTTTGTACCGTTCTTGTCGAACAGTCCTGTATATTGACCTACGGTTTCGGGTATAACAGCCCACGAAGTTAATTCGGCATCTATCATTCCGTCTATTCCACCACGATGCTCATATCCGACAATATAAGTCTTGCCGTCATCGTCTTGCAAAAGACTACCTACAATCCACTCGCTGTTATCTGCTTGCTTCCCACGAAATAATATTTCTCTCATTTGACAGCCTCCTCAAATTTCTCAACATCATTTGGGAGATCGATATTGACGATAATCGCCGCTTTGAAAGCTCGCTTCGCCACTTCATCGAGATATGCTTCAAGTTTCTTTCCGTTCTCCTCGTTTTCGTTATACTGCTCCTGTGTGTAATGTCCGTTTTTTAGCGAATACTCGTTGATACACGGCTCATAGCCGAATTTCTTGCACAGTTCATCGTCGTTGTAATCGTAAAACTGCTCTTTGAATTCCTCACGGTCATCAATAAATCGGTCGTTGTACAGTACAAATTCTCCGAGTTCTACGCTTCCGAAATAGCCTACCCAACGGCTGTAACTGTCGTCACCGACGATTTCTCCGTCCACCATTGCAATAATAGGCAGTTCTGGATGCTCTTTTGCAAGGCAAATCAGTTTCTGAATATTTTCCGCTATTTTCATTTGTCATACTCCTTTCTCTCGAAACACAGTTTTTCTCCAACGAACGTATGCTCGTAATCGCATCTATCGGAGTTCTTGCAATAATCGGCTTTCGGGCACGTTTTTTCAAACATTTTGCGTAATCTTCTTGAACGTCTTGCGCTGTTATAGCGTTTATTATTATAATACCTCATGTGTTACGCCTCACTTGCAAAAGTATGGCTTAAAGATCATGATAAACTTGTGCCATGTGTCATTGACGAGCTGCGCCCATCGTTTTTTTAGTGGTACATATGACGGCGGAGCAAATATATCTTCACAGTCACCCAGAAGCCGCATCATGTTATCAAACTCGCAAAATCTCTCTGCGTCAATAGGATTACCGAAAATATTGCCGTCTTTATCTTTCCAAAACAGCGCAAAATGTGAGAAAATTCTGTCATTAAAGGCTTGAATAAATGCAGTTTCTTTTTTCTCTTTTTCTGCATACCATTCTGCAAAATCATCGTATTCGTGTGCCCGAAAATATTCCGCTCTCTTTCTCCTGCCCCATCCGAGAATAAAGCGGATCGGCGGTATCAACCGACAAGTATCACGAAGATCTCCGAAGATATAACACCCGGCATCGTCATAATCATCACATCCGGGCATATATTCGCCACCCCAGCAGAACGGACATTTGTCGCAGTGATACTCACCTTTTATGTAGTAGTCAACAGCTTCTATTCTATCAAATTTTTTCATCTTTGCTCCTCGCTAAATGATCATACTCTTTTATAGCCGCTTTGACTTCCTCAATGCTCTGACCGTGCTTAACGCCTACAAAGATTGACGGCGGTGCAGGCATTTTCTCGTTGATAGGTCGCCAAAGATGTAAACAGTTCGGTAGGTTGTTTACATACTCGTTTTTCGCAGGGTGGTACTGCACTACCGTTTCATCGCTACAGAAGAACATATCTTTCAGCTTGCACATTTCGTCCCATGTCGGCGTATAAGAACGCTTGAACGGGCTAATACTGACGTGTTCCCACCCGCCGCCGTTACTCCATACAACCGTTGCGAAGCTTTTGCCGGCTTTGAATAACACTCCGAGCCCTCCGTCTACAGCGATATGCTGTATCATCAGGTTAGACAGCTCTTTTATTTCATTCAGGGTTTTCATTGGTTACTCTCCTTACTTTTTCATTCGTATGGGCTGTAGCAAGCCTATAAAGCCGCCTGTACTCTTGACTATAATCGGCTTTCCACTGCCTGTTACAGTCAGTGTTATTGACGGATTATCTGCACCCGCAGCGTGAAGCATTTCACTCATATAATCACCGTTAAATGCTACGCTCACCGTTTTATCGACAATGTTTTCTATCTCGATTTCTTCCGAAAACGATTCAAGGGAGTCGGTCGTTTTAATCGTTACTGTATTAGCATTTTCGTCAAGCATCATGACAATTGCCGAACGCTTTGTTCCCTCGCATATTTTTGCTCTTTGAAGTGCATTGAGAAGCGATACGCTGTTGATTTTCAGCTCATTTTCGCTACTGGAGCTTGCAAGCTCCAGTAGCGGCTTGTAGTTAAAGAAATTGTTTTCCAACAGCTGAACAAATAGCGTGTATTCTCCTGTTTCAAACGCCAGCTGATTTGTACTGCTTGTCTTTTTAAGCGTGATACCGTTGCCGTTTGAAATTGACAAAAGCTTTTTAAATGCAGCTTTAGGTATTACCGCTCTGATCTCGCCGTTGTAATCAACCGAGTTTGCGGCGAGTTTAATTCCATCGCTTGCGATTATGTTCAGTTTGCCGTTTTCATCGCTGTCAAGCAAAACGCCCATCTGCGCCGGTCGTGTCTCAATAACGCTACAAGCGTATGTTACGCTGTTGGCCGCCCGCAGAAAATCATCATCGGCAAACGCCAAAAGCGTGTCATTTGCTTCCGGCTCGCTTACATGATAGATTGACGGTGCAACTGTAGCAAATGTTCCCTTGTTACGCTTGCCCTTGATAACAATTTTGTTTTTGCTCGGCTGAAGCTCGATTTCTTCATCAACCATATTTTCAATAAAGCTTATAGCAGTTGTCGGTAGTGCGAAATCTTCGATGTTACCACAATCAAAATTGACAGACAATGCGAACGCAGGATTGCTCGCTACGATTTTCCCGTCACGGAAAAGTGCGCCTGAATCCTTCATGATTACATCCTTGAGCTTTTTAAGCTTATCAGAAAGTTCTTTTCTATTGGCCATCATCTTTTAATCCTCCAAGTTTATTTTTATCGTCGGGTATTTTTCGTGCAAGCTTTTCATTTTGAGCTTAAACACTGGTGTCTGAATGCCCTTGACATCTACAATGCGATACGTTCCGTCGTTGTGAAATTCGATGAAATCAGCAACATATTCTACGCAACGTGTATTGTCATCACCTTCGGTTATAACAAAACGTGGTTGACGGCAGAAACCGGCGATTTTTTTAGCCTTTACAAGCATTTTAAGCTTGTAGTAGTAATTTGCTTCTGCTGTACTCTGAAACGTTATACCATCAATTTTACAGGCTTTTGAGCGATATTTATTCGGCTTATTGCTCTCGGTAATTGATATTCCGAGAGCTTTCAGCTGTTTTTTCGTGAGATTAAGCGCCATTGCGCACCTCTTCGTATTCGATGAAGTAGGTATATGTGCTACCGCCGTTCATTTTTTCTTTGCCGATCCTCACTTTATATCCGGCTTTTATCAGCAGTCGTGCGAGGTCCAGTCTGTCATTTTCGTTCAGAGCACCGCCTCTCTGAGGATATATTCTTATCATACGCTCACCTTTTCGCTTTCGTCTGTATTTTCCATTAAGTCCTCACGAAGCACCGTAACAAGTAAATGTCCTTGCAACGCTCCGTTGCGGATTTGTGCCTTTGTGCGTTCAAGCTCTTCAAACTCCTCGTTCCTCAGTTTCTTGCTTTTGCTTGCGAGTTTCATATCTTCGGAGCTAAGTCGCTTTGATATGATTTTCTGCCATTTGCGCAGAAACGTTTTTGCATCCTCTATGTCGGGGTTCTGCCTGTCAAATTCCGTCCGCTTTTGCCGTACTGTGCCGTTTGGCTCGACCTCAAGGGTATAATACGGCTTGTCCTTTTCGGCCGTTCGGCGCAGGAACATCAGATACGACTCCTGTACATTTATGCGGTCGAAATATCTGTCTGTTTTGTCTATACAGTGGTGCAGTGCCGCTCCTTCGGCGAGAATATCCTCTATTTTCCCCGGTATGAGTATTGAGTACGTTTCGTCTTCATACTCGTATTTTGACTTTATTTTTCGCAAAACCGCTTCTATGTTAGGATATTTCTTGCTGATTTCAACCGCTCTTAATGCACGTTCTTTGTCATCAACCTCTTTTACCAGTTCGTCGTGACGCTGCCTGAGCTTTTTCGCTCGGTACACGATAGGATCAGATGTATTCATTTTCAGCCGTTCGGCCATACCAAGATAATCGCTCCACGTCTGTATTACACCTCTGCTTGTCATACTGTTTTCGGACATCTGACGGCATATATAGTTTTTTATCTGCTGAACACTCATTCTGTCGGAAATAAATTCTATATCCTCCGGTCTGATATTCTGTTGTTCAAGCCACTGTATTGTCGTATCATCATATACAGTGTTCTTTTCTTTTTCATTTTTTAGCCACTCGAGATATATAAGACCGCCGTTACTTTTTACGAGCCGTTTCATTCGGTATTTGTCGATATGCAGTGCTTTTGCCGGCTCTCCGCCGTTAAATCTATAGTCGCAATCGTAGTGATAGTTGTAAATACAGTCGTTTATAAGGCGGTGCAGCCCGACTTTTGCAAGCTGTTCAACACCAGGTGAACGCTTTAGCTCAGTTAAGAATACTCTCGGATCGCATTTTTCTGTATTCTTTATGTGTTCAATAAGTCCGGTTCTGCACAGGCGATTAATGATCTTGCCACACAAATTTCTTTTATACACAGTTCCAAACCAACTGTTATAATAACTCGGAGAAGTATTGCCAAAGCAACACCATCGTACTTCACGTTGTTTATATAACTCATAGCTATATCCGATTGCTGAATTGTTGCCGTCATATATATAACGCAGTTTCTCTGCTGCATATACCCGTGCTTTTCTGCTTAATCCGCCGAATTTATCTTTTTCATAATGGCAACGAGCCTCGAAAACCCTAATTACAAAGTTATCTTCATACGGCTGAACAAGATATGCGACAAAGTTTTTGGTGTAGAATGCGCCTGTTTTGCCGGTAGCTTTATAGTGAATTTCATGACCGCAGTGGGGACAACGACCTTGCGCATTATGCTTAGGATTTTTTACTTTTACGTCATTCTCGCACCAAGTACAGTAACCGTCTTTTTCGGATTTTCTGCTGTACTCGTAAAAAATGTACTGATCTTTGATGACCGACTTAGCAATAAACTTATCCCAGTCTTTCGGGATCTGCGTTACCTTGTTCATTGCCTCATCCCATTTATCCGTTTCTTTTTTGTGCCTTGCGAGGAGCTGACGTTCTCTCACGTTTTGCTGAAACTTCAGAATGCCGTAATAGTCGCTATAACTATTGTCTTCCTCAATTTTCAAGTTTGTTCTCAGAAACGCTCTGTCTTTGGCCGACATATACTTTTTTTCTTTTGCTTCGGACCACCAATAAAAGCTTGTGTCAAGTTTTTCTATCGTTGCGTTGCTCCAGCGGTTTGCGCTGTAATCGTAAGTGATAAAATCTTCATTTTTGTAATCAATGAATATCTCATATGCCGGCATCGTTGCTCCGAGCCGCAAGTTCTTTGTATAGAACAAAGCAACCTTGATTATATCACCGTACATTCGGCATTTTGCATACTCCCTTGTTTCGTATCTGTATTGGGTTGCGCCGTATTTTTTTATCATACGGGGAGTATCTTTTCCCGCCTTTTCAACGAACGACTTTGGTGCAGTGATTTTCGGAAGCTTACTCAGCTCTTTTAATTTCATGAAGAGCCTCCATTTCTGCCTCTGTCACTATATCGCCGTATTCGTTGTACGGCACGCCTGCCAACATTGATTTACCGTCAACCTTAAAAATCGAATACCACAGTATTTCTTTGCTATACTGGCTTTCTTTGAGCATACACACTACGGTGTCTTTCTGTGCGCTTACTGCCATTGTTTTCCCACGAACGATAAGGAACTTATCGCCTTCTTTGCCACAAGCCATATCGTTATGTACATGGTGATTCTGTTCACGGTATGGGTGCAGTGTGATGTATTTTGCCGCCGCCTTTACAAAATCAAGCACATCAAGCTTTTTGCGGAGCGTGAGAACAGTACAGCTTATCTTGCTGTCTATATCATCCTCATCAACATCGCCTGTTGCATCTACCTCGTAAATCACGCAGTTATCAAAGCGGTAGTATGATAAGCAGTCAAGCGGATTTTCGGCGCAGTGGAATCCATTTTCCCTGCAATTAGCCTTATCTGTGTAGTTAGGCTCATTTTCCTTGAATTTGTACTTACGGCAGGTCAGATCTTCGTTGAAAGCTTTATATGCTATCATCTTCTGTTTCCTCCACACCCATATCGAACAGTGAGGACTGTTCTAATTCTTCTTTTTCCTCGGCAGGCTTTGTTTTCTTAGGTTTATCCGCTATTTTCTTCTTAGTCGTTTCAGCCTTTTCGGCAGGTGCAGGCTTCGGCCTTTCTGCTTCAAGCTTTTTCTTCAGTTCATCATCAGAAAGCGTGTAGTATTCGTCTGCGAGTGCAAATATCTCCTCAGAAGACATTCCTATCATTATTCCGCCCCGCTTGTCTGTATTGCTCATTTTACGGGCTTTTTCGTACGCTATATCCGATATGTACTGATAGCACTTGCTAAGCGTCTTGCCCTCGGCTATCACTTTTTCGGCGTAAATGGCATCGCTCATTATGCGTTGAGCAACATGATCTCTGATAGCGATTGCCGGCACATTGTAGCCGCTAACTGTAGCAGCTTCGTTGTTTAATTTGGTCATAGCACTTTCTTTATTTTCCATTGTATTATCCCTTCCTGCGATAATCAGCCCAAGCCATTGTTACTCGCTTGTAGCTTTCAACAAATCGGCTGATTATTGCCGCAGCTGTTTCTGTGTCGCCCTTTGCAGATAACTTTTCTGCAAGAGCGGATGTGTTATAATTCGTTGTGATTATTGTCGGCAGTAGTGCTTCATAGCGTTCGTTCAGAATGCTATACAGCACGGGCACCGACCATTCAGTTGTCTGTTCCTTTCCCAGATCGTCTATTATCAACAGATCAACGCTCTTGTACGCTTCGAGAACTTCTTCTTCCGTTACTTCGCTGTTACGCTCGTAACAGCGTTTTATATCGCCGAGAATGTCTATTGACGTTTTGCAGATAACCGGAACGCCCTTGCTTATCAGTTTCAGTGCAATAGCAACTGCGAGATGTGTTTTACCGGTTCCGCACGTTCCCTCAAGGTATAATCCCTTACCTTGTGCCGAGTATTTATCAAATTGCTTGATATAATCAACGGCAATTTTAAACGCTTCGCTGTTTTCGGCGGTAACTTTAAAGCTCTCAAGCGTTCTTGACAGGTAACGTTTCTTTATTCCCGATTTGCCAAGGATAGCTTCAATTTTCGCCTGCATAAGGTTTCGTGCTTCCTGCTCTTTGCGTTGCTTTTCTTCTTGCGCTGATTGTGCATCTCGTCGCTTCCAAAACTCTATCGCTTGTGCACAATCGCATCTTTGCGGCTCGTTTGTGCGCCATACAAGCACCTTACCCATTAGCACTATGCCCTCATAGTACAACCGCTTACCGCAGAATTTGCACGTTTCGGGCTTAGGCGGAGGATAGTCATACGGTATGCCATACTCGTGTACTTCCTTACTTGTGTAGATAGGACCGTGAACATTACCAATCGCTTGGTTTGAAAGGTTTTTCATTTCTTCCATTGTTCACGCCGCCTTTCTCTTTTAGCTCATATACGCTTTGCCATGAACGCTCAACAGATTGTTCAAGAATCTTCTTTTGCGTTACCGTATCACCAGGCGCAAGAGTTTCAAGCTTTTTGATTGTTATTTCCATTGCGTACTCTGTCATCGGCTTGCGCATTTTCTTTCGCATTTCGACGAACGCCTGCCATGCCGGTTCAAGCTCCGGAGCAACTGCGATAGCTGTTGCGGTTTTGGTTTTATTTATTTTATTTTTATTTTCTTTTATTTTATTTTCTTTTATTTTATTTTCTTTTGTGGGGTTTTTCTCAGATTTATCGGGGTTTTTCTCGGATTTACTGGGGTTTTTCTTGAAAAAACTCCCTTTTGGGTGCATTTTAATAAACCCTAACGTCGCTTCTTCGTTTAAAATCCAAACGCTGGGTTCCACAAACACGTCTCTTTTTGTGGATTTTTTTGCTTCTTGGTAACGTGTTTGTATTGATGTAGCAGTAAGTAAGTTGTCCGCCGAAAACCGTGTGTTATCAAACAGTGACTTGCTTGCGAGGAGCTGTACTATCTGCCTTGTCTTGCCCTCCGGCACTCCTGTATCTGCACTTGCGCAGCACACTAAATCGTCGTCGTATGCGATGTAGTACCCCTTGCCTTTGTATATCTCACAAAGTAGGTAAATGTAAATTATTATCGCATCAGTGCCATATTCCGAGCCTCGTATAATCTTGATTTTCCTATCCGAAAAAAAGTCCACATCAAAAGGAAAGTACGACAAACCGTCGCATTGAGGTCTTGCCATCGCTACCTCCTTGACTTTGTATTAAGCCTGAGCTTTTTACATAAGTATTCGTCAAGCTTTATGCCGTAGATGTAGTTTTCTTCAAACAGCTCTTTTTCTCTGATATGCGCTTCCATGTGATGTTCGTGACATAGAGCGATCGCCCTCATTCCTATGTGGACTGTTTCTTCACGATCTCCGCCTATGCCTATGCGGTCTACATGGTGTACTTCCGCTCGTGCGTTGCATATAGCACATTTGCGGTGTTCAAGGCACATATACAGATATTTACCTATATCGTCTGTTTCGTGAAGCAGTGTGTCTTTCGTCGGCACATCCCAATGAAAACAGAACTCTATCAGGTGTGTTATAAAGTCCTTTGCCGTTGTCATATCGACATCGGACAGCGAAAACCATTCGCCGTCGTGACGCTTGATGTAGTCCCACGTCATGTATGCCCTGATAAATTCAGGCTCGTGTCCGCTCCATAATGCGATGTCACGAACAATAGCGAATATCTTTCTTCTTTGGTCGGCGGAGATCCTGCGACCGTCATTCAGCCGCAGTTCTACACTGCCGATATGCTTTTGTATCAACTCCCGTTCAACGTTTTCGGGAAGTTCCAGCAACAGCTTATTGCCGTGCTTGTCAAATTTAAGTATCTTTCCGGTCGTTATCATCTGTTGTATCACGCTCCCTGTGAGTGTGCATATACACATATACGCCGTTAGGACCTATGTTGCGGTAGATGAAGTCATCGCATTTTTCTTTCGACAGGTGATTTTTTTCCGCCTGAATTTCGTAGGCGTATTCGCCTGCGATTTTCTTTTTTGCTATGCGTTCCTTTATATCCGTCTCCGTGTGATTAGCCTCTATCATATAGAGGTCGTAATTGCGGGCTGTAACGCCGTTAAGATTGTTTGTGTCGGTGGCATATATCATCTTGCCCTTGTCACCAAAATGTAGCTTATAGCCGCAGTTTGGTACGTTGTGCTTTAGCGGTACAGGGATTATATTGCATATCCCGTAACCGTACATCTTGCCGTACTCGAAAACATCAATTCGGCGTTTGGATATACCCATATCTAAAAGTGCAGAAACAAGCCAACCGCAACAACCGAAACGCAGTAACGGTCTGTCCCTTGCAAGGCTTCGTATCGAAGATTTGTTGAAATGATCCGAATGAATGTGGGTAAGCAATACAAGCTTCAGCTTGTCCGCATACGGACGTATCAACTTATAGCTTACACCGCAGTCAATCAGAATGTTATCCTCGATAACCGCCGCATTGCCCTGTGAGCCGGTGGAGATTATCTCGTACTTAATCATAAGTCTTCAAGGTTTATATTCTCTACAACATCAGCAACTTCGGGCTGTGTTACTTCGTTATTACTTACAAGGTGCGGTTCTGCGGGCATTACGTCCGCTTCGGTTGCGATATTTTCAAAGCCGTCAGAACTACGCAGAAGAACGTTGTTATCGTGTTCAAGCGCTACTCTCAGCGGTTCTACCGCCATTCCGCCCCACTTGCTGATCAGCTGACGTATCATAGTCTTTTTCGCCATATCATCAAAGCTTTTGTACCAGAACGACGAGTATTTCCACATCTCGTTTGCCGGGATTTCGTTGTTTATCAGCTTTGCATACGCATCTTTACTAAATGCAGGGCTGTACTTGTCTGCATACACAAGCATTTTATCCTTGCTCCAATACATTGTCTTTTTGAAGCCGTCAATATACTCAAACATTGCGTAATATCCGATAGTTTCCGTCTTATCACGCTTTTCCTCGTTATCAATGATAAGCGCATCAAACTCTTCGGTAAGGGGATTCCAACCTATAAGTTCACCGTCCTTGATTTCTTGGACAATTATCTTGCGGTACATACCGCTACGCACTGCAAGCTGTATGTAACCTTTGTAGCCAAGAACAAACTGTGCGTTGACGCATTCGGGCGAAATCAGATTACGATTACGGTCATACTTTGCTTTCTGCTTGAACGGTACTAAATAGAACTGACCAAGCTGTGGTGACGGCGAAAGATTAAGGCTTTCGCCGAGGAGAGCGCCTGCTACAATCGTAGATGTTTCGCACTCCTGCAACTGCGGATTGACCGCTACCGCAGATGTGATTGACGCAATAAAGCGTTTTGCCCTTTCGGGATCGGCGAGCGTGTTGCGTATCAGATTCTGATACGTTGGTGTGCTTATCGCCACCGAAAATTTAGGCTTCTTCTCGACCGGTGCATTATAACTGCTCATACTTGTAACCTCCGTTTACCAAGAAATTCTTTAACGCTTTTATTTCTTCAAGCGTTCCATTAACAGCGAATGCAACACGGTACAGCTTTGCAGGCTGTTCCTGTGCTTCGGCAACAGTAGGCGGTGCAATCGCTCCCTGCTGTTCTTCGCCGTAACTTTCGACTGCCTCATCGACACGAGCCTCAGCCGCTTCATAGATTGTCTGCTGTTCCGCCTGCTGTCTGGCTCTCTCTGCTTCTTCTTCGATTGCCTTTTTACGCTCGATAACCGTCTGAATGGAATACGCAACATTGACTGTCCGCTTGTATTCAACGAGGATTTCCGACTGTAATTCATGGGGCTGAGTGCCGATAAGCTTCAGCTCGTCCGCTATTCTGTCAAGATATGCAGCAGCCTGTTCCTTAAGCTTTTTGGTACTTGCTGAAAGCGTTACCGTGATACCGCTTTTTTCGTAGGGGACAAAGTCAATACCCAGACTTTCTGCATACTCGTCATAGTATGCTCTGATTTCCTTTTCCTTGTTAGCCTTGATTGCGTTTTCGACAATTGCAATACGTCCCTTGAGGATTGCATCCGTCTGCTTATAGATATTCGTTACGCATTCGGTATACACTTCTTCAAATCGCTCATACGGTGACATAACTGCACGCTTGACCTCTTTGCGCTTTTCTTCAAGCTCGCTGAAATCTTTGTTAAGATCTGCTCTGAGGCTTTTGATTGCCTTGACTGTAGCGTCGTTACAGTCAAGTGCTAAAACGTGCTGTGTCTTAGCGTCGATCTCAGCTTTGATAAGCTGTAATCTTTCTTCGATTATCGGCAACTGTTTAATTGTGATAATCTGACTTTCCATTATGTGTAGCACCTCCTAATGTTTCTGACATCATTCTGTCTATGACTATCTGTTCTGCAATCAGCATAACAGCATAATCTATCGTTAATCTTGCTCCGCCAGCATCTCCTTCTCTTTCTACGATACGGAAGAGCTTTGCGTGAGCCTTCGGCAATGCCACCCAGAACTCGCTGTCTGCTACAGCGCCTATTCTTAGCATTACCTGTGTTTTTAGCGACATCGCCATATCTTGACATTCCTTTCCGAATGTGATATACTCATCACAGTAGCACTTTTATATTTATTTCTTTGGCTGTCACAAGGACAGCCTTTTTCCTTTATACTGATTCTCTACCGACAACCTCCCTCTTTATGTACTGGCTGAGTCGCTCAATCTTCTTATGAAGATTGACACCGAACAGAGCCTTTTCTTCTTTCGTACAGCAGAAACGCATATACATCTGTGTTACCATTATGTACACGTCTGCAAGCTCCTCAATTACATCAGCACGCTTGCTTTCGTCCATATATCTTGTGCGTCTGAGCTTCAAAATTGCTTTCTCAAGCTCGGACATCTCTTCAAACAACATATCTTCCTGTGCCATCTCGCCATAGGATGCAATTGCACATCGGAGTATCTGTTCTTCATCTTCGTTTATCTGAGGTATTGACATTTTATTCTCCTGTGTTATACTTATCTTGTAGATTTTGCTTTGCTCCTTTCGGGGAGCTCTTTTTTTATTCTCTACCGACAACCTCATAGACCACTTTGTGTATGTTTGTCATACTGTAACACGTTTCGCTTTGCGTATGTCCTTTTCTGTGGAAGTGTGTTTCTGTTGCATCGAAAAGGTGTGCATTACAGCTTTCAAAAACGAACTCACACCAGTTGCCATAATCGCCATACTCGGTGCGGAAGATGTCGCCGGGTTTCATCTCTGCGGCAGTCTTGATAATCGGCTTGTCGTATCTAACTATCGTCGCCATCGTCGTCTTCGTCCTCCTCGCCTTCGCAGTCTGTTACATTGATATTGTTCACAATGCCGGCAAGTGCACAGGTGATTTTCATTACTTCTTCATAAGTAGTAACGGTTGTGCTAACTTTAAACTTCATCTGCTTGTCCTTTCTGCAATTTCGCTGTCTATCATCGTTTCATCGTATCCTCGGCTATGCAGAACATCTTTTGCCCACGAACGCTGTTCTTCGCTTTGGTATGCTCTTAACAGACAGTCAAGGCAGTATTTCTGACAGCCATTTGGCAGTACAGTGCCGCACGTTTTGCAATGGTATTTCTTTCTGCGCTGTTCCCGATACTTTTTGTTGCGTATTCTATTTTGCTCTCTTATCGCTTCGGCGTGTGTTTTTTCGTAGCGTTTCTTGTACACGGTCTTCCGTTTTGCTCGGCACTCATCGTTACATATACAGTACAACGGATTTGCCGCCAAAAACGATTTTCCGCACACAACGCAGACTTTTTCAATTTTCATTGTCGTGCCTGCCTATCATGCTTCTGTACCACAGCTGTGCGCAGTAGTCAAAGCCAACCCATACAGCCGCAACAACAAGGATTACAGGGATTATTTCGCCTCCAATGGCTTTATATCCACGTTCGGCAAAGGCAAGCGCCGACAGCGGAACATATACCGCTATGCCCGCAAATGCTGTCACCCATATTCGCAACAACTGCGCAACAACGAAGGCAATCACCTTTTTAATTTTCATCCTTTTTACACCTCTTTCTGTGCCAAAAGCTTAGGTATGCTTGTCCTTTTTATTGCCGCTTCAATTTCGATGATCTTATCACCGAAGATTGAAACTCTCGTCCAGGTGCTTCCCGTAAGTATCGCCGCCTGATATTTTGGATATTTCGCCGGCAGTACGGTATAAAAGCGACCTTTATAAAGAAACCTGCTCGTTACCGGTCTGTCCTTTATTTTCGACATTGCTTGCTATGGACGCTTTAGCTCGTAAGCCGTCCAAGGCGTTTCTTGCTATGCGTTCAAGGATTTTCGGTACTTCCTCGGTTCTGCAACAGTAGTCTGTTGCTATTCTGACTTTCGTGTTGCCGATCATAAACTCTTCGGCAATCTGTGGCTCTGCGCACTCCATAGCCGACACCTCCTTTCGTCATTTTATTCGCCGTAGGCTTGCCCTTATGTAAAACGCCCTGTTTTTTCCGCTTTTTCGAGGTTGATGAGGTTTTCATCAGCTCTGCGGCGGAACTCTAACAGCTGTTCTTTAAGCTTCGGGATAAGAGGCCGTTTGTCCTCGCTTAACTCGCCGTCCTCCATAAGAAGCGATAACTGCTTGATTACATTGTCCATTTCGTAAATGGAGTTTTGTAATCTCAGCAAGGCTCTTTCGGCAGGCATCTGAGGCGGTGTCTCTCGGCAGTCTTTGCCGAGCGGACATTCATTTGCACAGTACCACTGCCGCAGTTCAGGTTCATTGTAAGCGTCTGCCATAAGAGCAACAACGATGTTCGGCGGTCTGTTTATGTCCAGCTCGTACTTTTTCAGGCTGTCTTCTGTCACGCCTGGGATCACCTCTGAAGCGCCTGCTCGTGTGAACAGTTTTTCGTTAAACTTTGCCGCTCTCATTCGGGCTTCAAAGTATCTGTTTCCGCAAGCTTTTGTCGCCTGTTTCGACATTTAAAATTCCCCCTTTCGGCACTATAATAAATACAGAAAGTCAAGCATTTTGTGTTTACTTTCTGTTTTCCGCCGGGTAGCTTGTTGTTCAACTGAAATGTCAGCCTTTGGTGTCAACATTCTTACTCGGCGTTTTGCTTAGCTTGAAATTTCAAGGACGCTTGCGATTGCATTTCTCATTCGGTCGCTACTGCGTTTATTGCTCATAAAGCCGTAAAGACTTCCAAGCGGATAACCTATCTCTTTGGCAAGCCGGTCGTACTTCCATCCTCTTATTGCAAGCTGTTTTTTCACTTCCGCTATAAATAAGCGGTTATCACGCATTTAAACACCCCTTTTCAGACTTTTTTGTAAGGAAACTTGACAAATGAGGTAAAAAGTAATATCATATACTTGTGAGGATATATGATATATACTTTTTACTCAATTGCTTGGTTGTAAGGGAAGAGGTCTGTCCTTTTCGCTCACATATCGCTCGTCTTTCCGAGCTGTCATCACGCTCCTACCGATTTTTGCGCTTCGTTTGTGGTGAGCCAGTCAACATAATGCGCTGGGCTTGATACGCTCAAGCGGGCGGCAGTCACACTGTGGTAGTGGCTATCATCTCGCACCTCCCGATCTTCCGTCGGGTAAACGCACGACCAGCCTGTGCGGTTTCATTCTGACTAATTTTATATCCCGGATTTCTTTCCGGCGGTCAGTGGGTCTGGGACAGACAAGCTCTGACGGGCTTTTGAGTTGTAATTTTTCTTACACGTTTATTATATCTCACTGCAGTGAGATTGTCAACGCATTTATCTCACATTTGTAAGATTTCGTGAAAATTGTACAATTTTCACGTTCAAAAACTGTGCATTTTTCGAGGTATAACTATGTTTTGGGAAAGATTTTACGAGCTTTGTTGCAGAAACAACATCAAGCCCAATCCTTTAGGGAAAATCTTAGGTATTTCCTCAGGGGTAATCACAAAATGGAAATACGGCTCCCTCCCTACCGCTGATGCTTTGTTAAAGATAGCTGACTATTTTAATGTTTCAGTAGATTATCTAATCGGTCACAGCACACCAACTGACCTATTAACTTCATTACTTGTTGAACAGGCAAGCACATTATCAGATGACGATCTGAAAAAAGTTATTGAGTATGCCGAGCTGTTAAAGCTCAAGAGCAACGATAAAAGCAAAAACTGCTAAAAATCAGGAGGCGCATCGCTAATGAGTAAAATCATCAGACCGTCATTTATCATAGTCGTAGTAGGATTGATATTAGCGTTTACTGCTTTAGTTTTAATCGCACGATCAGGTTCGGTTGTAGCAGGGTGGCTTGCATTTACTATTGTAATGGCAGTTGCGGCAGTTACAGCCTGTATAGTATCCGAAGCAGGAAAGCAGAAGAAAAATACAATGAAACGTATGGATAAAAGACGTAGGTAAAGGAGTGCTATTATGGACTTATTTCACAAAAAAGAGCTTGCATCTTTGAAAAGCGAATTAACCAGGTTAAAAGGTCTAATCCCTGATGAAGCTATAGATAAAGCTGACTTTTTGCTTTCTTTAGATGATAAGATTGCTCAGAAAAATCAAGAACTTTCAAAGCTTGATGAAGCAATTGCTCTCAGAAAAGGTCAGGAACAGCAACTCGATACTACATTAGCCGAAAAGAACACGCAGATTGTACAGCTTGATGACGAAATACTTGTGCAATCTTTCGGTCTGTATCGTCCGACATTTGATTTTGCCAATTCAGATCAATACAAAGATAAATTGAATGAAGTAAGGCAGCGTCAAAAAGAGATGATTAAAAATAACGAGGCTACTACATTCAATAATAATTGGTCTGTTAACGGAAGCGTTGCTAAAGGACGTACTACTACCAAGAGTGTGCAAAAATTGATACTTCGTGCTTTTAACAGCGAATGTGACGAGCTTGTGGCTAAAGTAAAGTACAGCAATTTCGACAGCTATCTCAAACGTATCAAAAGCTCATGTGAAACCTATTCTAAATTAGGCGACACCATAATGGATGTCCGTATAAAAGACGCTTATCTTAATCTGAAAATTGAAGAACTCAGACTTGCATTTGAGTATTCCGAAAAGAAACAGCAGGAAAAAGAAGAACAAAGAGCAATTCGTGAACAAATGCGAGAAGAAGCAAAGCTACAAAAAGAAATAGAGGAAGAACGTAAAAAGCTTGCTAAGGAGCAGGCACACTACATGAACGCTCTTGAAAAGCTCAATCAACAGATCAGCAATGCAGATGAAGCTACATTAGCCGAATTGGAAGAAAAAAAGAAGGAGCTTCTCACTAAGCTTGATGAAGTTGATAACTCTATAAAAGACGTGGACTACAGAGAAGCTAACGCAAGAGCCGGCTATGTGTACATAATCTCTAATATAGGCGCTTTTGGCGAAAACGTATATAAAATAGGTATGACAAGAAGACTTGATCCTATGGAAAGAGTAATCGAACTTGGTGATGCTTCCGTACCTTTCAATTTCGACGTTCATGCAATGATCTTCACCGAAGATGCACCTGCATTAGAAGCAGCATTGCACCGAGCATTTGAAAATAAAAAGCTTAATTTTGTTAATCAGCGCAGAGAATTTTTCAACGTTACTCTTGATGAGATCAAGAAAGTAATAAGAGATAATTTTGACAAAACCGTTGAATACGTCGATGTGCCGGCAGCTGAGCAATATAGAGTATCCTTGAAAATGAAGCAGGAACGACAAACAGTTAGCGTATAAACAAAAAAACAGCCCCAAAGAGCTGTTAAAAATAAATGTTTAGGAGAATTACCATGAAAAAAATTTTCGCATTAGTGCTGGTTGCAGCAATCACAATAGCAAGCTTATGTGCTTGCTCAAACAACACGGTTAATTTATCGGAAAAGGCTTTAGCTGTCGCCAAATCAGCGATTGAGGCAACCGACAACTACCTTGACTCTAAGATTGGATACGATGAGGTTAGTGATAAGCTTTCTGAGCTTGATGACGAAATGAGCTATGTCGCTGAAAAAACAGCTGAAGAAAGAATGGAAAATCGTGATTTCTATGTATCTTCAGGTATCACTATTTTAAGAAGCTGTATAACAACTGACAGTCTTCGTAGCTCTGACACATCTTATAAAAAAATAATCGAAGCTCGTAACTCGCTGGCTGAAGAGGCGGGTCTTGAGAAAAGATAATGTGAGGAGAAAATTATGTTACATTTAGACACATCTATTATTATCGCTTTAGTGGTGGCTGTCCCCGTTATCTGCCTTATTTGTCTTTATATATCACACAACGTAGCTAACAAAAAAGTGAAGTTTGTTGCAAGCGTAATCACATGGATTTTCGCACTTCTGATACTCAGCGTTCTTATGCTCAGCCTCGTTCCTATGCCTTACTCAATCTGCACCGTTGTTCTCGTTCTTGCGTTAGCGCTACTGTTCAAAGTAATTATACCTATAACACAAAAAGTTAACGGCAAAAAAGACGAGCAGACACCCGATGAGCCTGCAAAGAACGATGATAGCATTGAACAGCTTGAAAAGCTCGCTGAATTAAAGGACAAGGGCATTATATCAGAAGAAGAATTTGAACAGAAAAAGGCAGATCTGCTTGCAAAGATATAAGCTGTTTTAGCAAAATCGCTTATAGTTAACAGTAGGAGGGAATATGCAGTATTTTTGCGATGAATCGTGTTATTTACAAAGTACCGATGATAGATTTATGGTAATAGGTACTGTTTATTGCACTAAAACAGCGGCCAAAAAAGCCAATAAAGCTATTAAGGCAATAAAAGCGAAACATAACATAGAAGAAGATTTTGAAATAAAATCGACTAAGATTTCTCCGGCGAAGTACGACTTTTATCATGATCTTGTAGCATATTTTATGGATAACGACGACTTGTATTACAGGGCAGTTATCATCGACAAAACCTTATTACATCACGAAGAGTATCATCAGACACACGATGATTTTTACTACAAAACGTATTATTTATTGTTAGAGTACTGCCTAAAAGGTCAAAATAATGTAGCGTTTCTCGACAAAAAAGATACAACGTCTGCGAGAAAGTGTGCTAAATTGCAAACCGTGCTGAATAACAGCGGTCACGGTCTTTTCCGCTATAACGTCATACCAGTAGATTCTAAAGACTTCCCTCTTATACAAATGGCGGATCTTTTGACCGGCTTAGTATGTTACAAATCAAAAAGATATGACACGAGCATATCTAAAATAAACCTGATAAAATTTATCGAGGCAAAGCTCGGTTCGGAGATTGATAAAACTAACTCATTGGATAAAATGAATATCTTGAAGTGGAAGGGGAAAGCAAAAAGATGTATAAAGAGTGCGAGTGGCTACCTGAACTAATCAAAATACCGTATGAAATAGAGTCCGAAGAATCAAAGAATTATTTATATTCGTTTTATCTCAAAGATTTAAAGCAAAGCACAATTATATATCAAGGAAAAGAAGTTAAATTTAGAAAACACCCTGAATGTGAGGGCAAAGAAGAAGCCTTTTTCCATATTATAGCGGGATTGAATTATCCAAGAGATAGAATAGTTACAGAGCGTGCGCAACGGCTTCTTTGGGGAAAAGCAATCATAGAAAACACACCGTGTAAATGTGTATGTTGCAACGAAAAGGTCCAAGTATGGCAACAGCCGCAAACAAATCCTAAGCAGTGCCGTAGATATAAGCTATACATTGATAAAAGACGCTATGTTGTAGTTTTAGAGGAACGTGCTGACTTTTGGCTATACATAACAAGCTTTTATGTAAATAACTCTCAGGAACGGCGCAACTTTCTGAAAGAATACCACGATTTCAGCCAAACGCAACGATTGAATGATCTGCGTAAAACAAAAAGTGCTTTACCTTGTTAGATAAAGCACTTTTAGAACCTCTTTCTACACTTGGCAGATGAGCTCATCGCATCACTATAAATGCGACCCCAACTAGCAGGTGGGAAATCTCTTTCCTTTAATTTTATTATAACCCAAAATATCAGAATGTCAATTTTTTTCGCTGTTTTGGAAAGAATAATTACTAACTGTAAAGGAGAAGTCCTAATGACTTTCGGCGAAAAATTAAAGAAAAAGCGTATAGAATGCTGTCTTACACAAAACGACCTTGCGAATAAAATCCATGTGTCACCAAGCACAATAAGCTTGTATGAAAGCGACGAGCGAGAACCTACATTATCAACTTTGGTAGCCATCGCAAACACATTGCAGGTTTCATCAGATTATCTGCTCGGCCTCTCAGAGCTTCCACAAAGGAACAGTATAAACAATGATGACCTCAAGCTGTTAATTGAGGAAATGAAAAAATTAATATCTCAAAAGAACCCGGATATAGAAAAACAAAAGCGGAAGCCCTAAAGACTTCCGCTCGATGCAAAGGAGTGCTAATTCTTTGGCTCGGTTTCTTTGCATTTAAGGTCTTCTATGTAGCTTTCAAGCGCTTTGAGGCTGACAACATCTAAAGTCTTGACAAGCTCATAGAAGCGTTTTAGTAACGCCTCTCGCTCCGAAAGGTCCATAATCACACCACCTTCAAGTTTGATATTAACACAAAACTTGAAAAATAGGAGCATTTTGTTATTTTATATCGAAATGCGTTATATTGGAGTGATTAAATGTACAACGAGAAAACGGAAAAATCTTTGTTCTGCGGTTCGCTTGCCGCTGAACAGCAGAAAGTACAACATAAAATTTTGACTTCCGAATATACCTATTTTAATCGGAGGAAAAAATGGAACAGTATTGCTTATATCTGCGAAAATCAAGATCAGATGTCGAAGCCGAAAATCACGGAGAAGAGGAAACGCTCGCAAGGCACGAAAAAATCTTGCTCGAGCTTGCGAAAAGAAGAGAGTACAACGTCACTCAGATATACCGTGAAGTCGTTTCCGGCGAAACGATTGCCGCTCGCCCTGTCATGCAACAACTGCTGTCAGAGGTAGAGCACGGTATATGGAGTGGCGTTTTAGTCGTTGAGGTAGAACGTCTTGCTCGTGGCGATACGATAGATCAGGGTATCGTTGCGCAAACGTTTAAGTACAGCGACACGCAGATAATAACGCCGATGAAGACGTACAACCCGAACAACGAGTACGATGAGGAATACTTTGAGTTCGGCTTGTTTATGAGCCGGCGAGAATACAAGACTATCAACCGCCGTCTTCAGCGTGGAAGGCTCTCTTCAGTAAAAGAGGGCAAATGCGTATGCAGCATCGCTCCTTATGGGTATGATAAAGTCAAATTAAAGGGCGATAAAGGGTTTACGCTGGCACCAAACCCTAACGAAGCCGATGTAATAAAAATGATCTTTGAGTTATATACAAAAGGTGAGCTACAGCCTGACGGCACATATAAAAGAATAGGTGTTGCCTTAATAGCGAGAAAACTTAACGAAATGAAAATACCTGCAAGAAAATCGGAATATTGGGTACCTGCCAGCATAAAAGATATGTTGCGTAATCCTGTGTATGCTGGAAAAATTCGTTGGAATTGGCGATCACAGAATAAAAGAATGCAGAGCGGAAGCATAAGTATCTCACGTCCACGCTCCGAAGAGGACAACTGCATAATTGTAAATGGCTTGCACCCTGCGCTGATTACAGAAGAAACATTCGATTTAGCGCAAGAATACCTTGCCAAAAATCCACCACGACCAACAAAAAGAAATGCTCCTACCAAAAATCCTCTCGCCGGTATAGTTGTCTGTGCTTTCTGTGGAAGAAAGCTCGTTCGCAGGCCGTATACCTCCGCCTCTTGCCCTCCAACATTAATTTGTTCGGTCCCTCACTGTCCTAACGTAAGCTCATTTTTGCACCTTGTTGAAGAAAGAATACTCAAATCTCTTGAAGAATGGCTTCGAAATTATAAGTTGCAATGGAACTTATCCAACAACAAACCGTCGGAACTCATATCAGAATCCGAGATATTAAGGCAATCACTAAATGACATCAACTCACAGATAACCAAGCTAAACAAGCAAATGATAAAAGCCCACGAATTACTTGAACAGGACATATATACAACGGATGTGTTCCTCGAGCGTTCACGGACCATAACAGAACGATTAAATCAGTTGTCATATGACAAGGCGGAAATTGAGAAACGTCTTGGGGTAGAAACTATACGTGAAAAAAGTATGAAAGAAATAATACCGAAAGTTGAAAAGCTGTTGGATGTATATCACGAACTGCCGTCGGCAAAAGAAAAGAACGATATGCTAAAAAATGTGTTAGAAAAGGTTGTTTATAAAAAGACGCAAAACACTCGTTGGAGCGGATCGCCGGATGATTTTGAGATAACTATATATCCGAAGCTGCCGAAATCATAAAAATATGCGAATTTTCTACCATATATTAGGCAGTCGTTGACATCATGGCGGTACAGAAGAACTATCCCACCTCGAAATGATAGGCTCTATAGTATCCCAACTCACAACAGGCGAGGGTGCAAAGAGCTTTGACCGATACGGAGTAGGCGCATATTATATGGATCACGCAAATGCGGTTTACCCATCCAATGCCGGCGGTGTGCCGTTTACCGCCGCATACATCCAGAGCAAAGCAGATCCGCTCGCCGATATTCACGAAGATCTTGCGGCGGAGCAGAAAGCCAGAGCTACCTATGACAACATCCTCAGAGTCTGTGACGATCCGGACGTAAGCAATGTGATTAAATTCCTGCGTGAACGTGAAGTAGTGCATTTCCAGAGATTCGGTGAGGTCCTCGATATACTTCAGTCGCAGATAAAGTAAATATAAAAGCTGTGGCAACAATGAAACTGCCACAGCTTTTTCAGCTTGCAGAAAAAGTATGTTTTTTCAAAAAAAGTGCTTGTTCTCAATCCCTATCCCCAAACCCCTTTCCCCGGTAAAGGGGCTATATTACTGGGGCTACCGCCCCTAGACCCTGTCGGGGGCTACGCCCCTGCGACCCCGTTTTTATATAATCAAGAGGTTTATCGACAGTCTGAAAGCTGTGGCAGCAATGAAACTGCCACAGCTTTTTCAGCATACTGCAATGCGTAAGTTTTCGCTAAAACAAAAATAAAGGACACTCGAAAATCGAATGTCCTTTACACTGGTGCGGGAAATGGGACTTGAACCCACACGCCAATACTGACACAAGCACCTCAAGCTTGCCTTGTCTGACTGCGGAACAAGTTCCGCTTCCACAAAATCAAAGATTTCGTGCGATTCCAGTGTGGCTTTTTTCGATGATAATGCTTTGCTGATTTGCCGAGATATAAAAATAAAGGACACTCGAAAATCGAATGTCCTTTACACTGGTGCGGGAAATGGGACTTGAACCCACACGCCAATACTGACACAAGCACCTCAAGCTTGCCTGTCTGCCGATTCCAGCATCCCCGCAAATCAGCATAATCTATTATAGCAGAATAAAATCGGTTTGTCAAGCACTTTTTTGATTTTTTTCAAAAAATGTTGTGCTACGACAAACCGACTTGTTTTTAGGTTTATCTGTTACGCATTTTCAGCTCACGGTCGATGGTGCGTTTTGCATCACGCTGAGCCATGGCGTCACGCTTGTCGTGCTGTTTTTTACCCTTGCAAAGACCGACCTGAACCTTCACTCTGCTGCCTTTGAAATAGACGGATATAGGGATAAGCGTCAAACCGTCCTGCTTTACCTGTCCGAGCAGCTTCATTATTTCACGCTTGTGCATAAGCAGTTTTCTGGTTCTCAGCGGATCCTTGTTGAATATGTTGCCCTTTTCGTAAGGCGAGATGTGCATCTGCTTGATAAATAATTCGCCGTTGTCGATAGAAATCCAGCTGTCCTTCAGATTAAGTCCTCCGTCACGGATAGATTTCACCTCGGTGCCGGTCAGCTCTATTCCTGCCTCGTAGCTTTCAAGGATGAAATAATCATGCCTTGCCTTTCTGTTGTCTGCAATCGTTTTAAGTGCCGTTTTCTCCATTGTAACCTCTCTTTTCTTATATATAAAGGTATGATCGGCAGTGCAAAATGCCGATATTCGTTTTCTTAAATAAGGTATAAATACTATTTTACTATAAAACCGGTATTTTTGCAAGCGAATTTACATTCACATTGTAAAAAATTCCTGCATTTTGCAATAACACGAATAAAATCTTGCGGAAATGCACATTGAAATGCGTAGTTTTGAGTTTTTTAAACTTTTTTATGAAAATTTTAAAAAAACTATTGCAAATTTTGCGTATATGTGGTATACTTTTTCTTGCAGTTTAAAAGCAATAACGGCTTTAGTCACAGAGAATGCAGTAAAGCTTACCGATGAAGTCGGTTTTCTCACAAATTATTATATGAAACGCAGAAAAACCGTGTTTATCCGTAAAACCAATGTATATCACACTTGAGCCGAAAATATCAGGAGGATTTAACAATGGCGTTAAAAAATCAGTATCTTATCGACCTGCTCGAAACAGTCAAGAAAAGAAATGCAGGCGAGCCCGAATTCATTCAGGCAGTAACAGAAGTTTTCGAGAGCCTTCAGCCCGTAGTTGAAAAAAGACAGGATCTCGTTGACGCAGGCGTATTTGAGAGAATCGTTGAGCCTGAAAGACAGATCATGTTCCGTGTACCCTGGGTAGACGACAACGGCAAGACTCAGGTAAACAGAGGTTTCAGAATTCAGTTCAACTCGGCAATCGGACCTTACAAGGGCGGTATCAGACTTCACCCCTCCGTATATCTCGGTATCATCAAGTTCCTCGGCTTTGAGCAGATCTTCAAGAACAGCCTTACAACACTGCCTATGGGCGGCGGCAAGGGTGGTTCTGACTTTGACCCCAAGGGCAAGAGCGACGGAGAGATTATGCGTTTCTGCCAGAGCTTTATGACAGAGCTTTGCAGACATATAGGTCCTGACTGCGATGTTCCCGCAGGCGACATCGGTACAGGCGGACGTGAGATCGGTTATATGTTCGGTCAGTACAAGAGACTCAGAAACGAATTCTCAGGCGTTCTCACAGGTAAGGGTCTGACATACGGCGGTTCACTTGCAAGAACAGAAGCTACAGGCTACGGTCTTTGCTACTTCACAAACGAAATGCTCAAGGCTAACGGCAAGAGCTTCGACGGCAAGACAGTTGTTGTCTCAGGTTCGGGCAACGTTGCTATCTACGCTACAGAAAAGGCTACACAGTACGGCGCTAAGGTAGTTGCTCTCTCTGACTCAAACGGCTACATCCACGATCCCGACGGCATCGAGCTTGATGTTGTAAAGCAGATCAAGGAAGTTGAGAGAAAGCGTATCAAGGAATACGTTAACAGAACATCACATAAGAATGTTACATATACAGAAGGCTGCTCAGGCATCTGGACAATCAAGTGCGACATTGCACTTCCCTGCGCTACACAGAACGAAATCAACGGCGAGTCAGCTCAGGCTCTCGTAAACAACGGTTGCTTTGCAGTTGCAGAAGGTGCTAATATGCCCTCTACTCCCGAAGCTATCGAGGTTTACCTTTCAAACGGTCTTCTTTACGGACCTGCTAAGGCTGCAAATGCCGGCGGTGTTGCTACATCAGGTCTTGAAATGAGCCAGAACTCAATGCGTTACAGCTGGACATTTGAAGAAGTTGACGCTAAGCTCCACGATATAATGAAGGAAATCTTCAAGCAGTGCGATACAGCCGCTAAGGAATACGGCTTAGAGGGTAACTACATGGCAGGTGCTAACATAGCAGGCTTCTTAAAGGTTGCTGAAGCTATGAAGGCTCAGGGTTGTGTATAATAATCCGATTTCACTAAAACTACTCCCTTAAAGGAGGGCTTTATATGAAACACGGTACTTTATCTCAGGGCAAAAAGAGTACGGCTGACCCTAAAACCTCGCTTGTCAGAAATGACGGAAGCGTTAAGCGTACCGATAATCTTTCTGAAACGGGGTTGGAGTTTCACAAACCGTTTACTCATCAGAAGCCCGATAAGGATAACAAGTAAATAAATCGACCTCCGCATTATTAAGCAATGCGGAGGTTTTTATCTGCGTTATTTGAAAAGACCGCCATGCGTTTTTATACACAGGGCGGTCTTGCTATTCAGAAATTTTCTGTAATGCTCTTTGCAAGCTGTTTTATTTCGGGAACGTCTGCCGCTTCCCACAGTCTTATACTGCAATGAAGAATACCGTTCCTCTTATACAGCATTCCGAGTCGGTGGCAACGCTCGGTGTTGTCTACAACCTGAACTATCGGAGTAACATCGGGTGTATCGTCAAGAATATCCGCCTTGCTGTGCGTTACCGCCTCATACCACTGCGGCGTGGTAAACTTTTCACACGGGAAAGCGCTAAACAGCTTATCGTTCTTGTCTATAAGAAGTCCCATCGTACCGGGTGCTACAGGCTTGTTCATACTCTCCGAAATGACACGGAACATATGATAGTTCCAGAAATCCGCACAGTATGCGTTTTCTATAGCATTACTGCCGTCGGTTATAACCATAGCCTTTTTGCCGCTCGCTATAAGCGCTTTTGCCTTTTCAACGCTGTCTGTAAAAATCAGTTCGTCATCGGCTGTCTTTATGCCGTTTTCGGTAATTTCAACATTTGTCTGCGGATAAAGCCAGAATACATAACTGTTGTGCAGTTCGCCCATAGCAAGTGTAAGGACGGCTTTCTGCGGTTTTGTGATACCGCTGAAGTCGGGAACGAACGTGCCGACAGAGGTAAGGCGTGCATCCGATGAGGTAAATTCAACACTGCCGTTTATGTCAAGTTCATCGCTTCTGAGTGAATACCGTACCGCTCCGCTCTTTATCTTGCCCTTACCGTATGACGAAAGAAGAATCTCTACTGACGGTTTTTCATCCGCACCGAAAACATACTTTTCCGTCTTTGCAAGCAGTACATTACTGTCGCAGAAGCCTCTCCAGTCCTCAGGCGTTATAAAGCCCTTCGATTGCATAAAGGCATTAAGCACGCCGACAAGCGAAACTCCCTGTCCGTTGAAATCCTGCAGATCGAGAAGCTGAAAGCCGCTGAGTTCGGAAGAACGCAGAGCAGTTTCTATCTCATCCTTATAGCACTGCGTACAATGTGCGCCGACCGCCTCGAAGAAATCTCCCCACTGCGTGTAAAGTCCCTTTTCTTCAAGCCTTTCTCTGAAAATATCGAGATAGCGAGGAACGAGCGGACCCGTGTACATTTTCATCTCGTCAAAGTCGGGGAAATAATCATACTGTCCGACCTCGTGTGATATTATCGGCTTATGCGGAATATAACTGCCGTCTGCGGCGCTCAGCTTTACCGTCTTTACCCCTGTGCCGTACTGAATCTGTATCGTATCTCCGCCCTCGTTCTCCGAGCCGTTTTCGCCTCTGATTATCGCATCATAATCGTAAGCGGTATTCGGCTTGTCCGTCTGGATATGACCGAGAGGAGCGTCACACATAGCATAAGAGCCTCTGAAAAGTCTGTCACGGGAAAGTCTTACCCCTGCGAAAAAATCCTCCTGCGGAATTTCTGCAGGCCAGAACTGGAAGTTGTTTGAGCCGCTTGTAAAGAAGATTGAATGATTTTCACGGCGGAGAACGTCGATTATCTCTCCGAGCCTTTCACGGCTGCCCCAAAGCTCGTTTCCGAGCGACATCATAACAAATGAAGGGTGGTGGGAAAATTCTTTTATTATACGGATACCCTCGTTTATAAGGTAGTCCTGTTCTTCCTCGTTATAACCGTCCTCGCCCTTTGCGGCAATCGTTCCCCAGAAAGGAAGCTCCGGCTCCATATAGATACCAAGCTCGTCTGCGGCGGTAAATGCGGCATCGGGAGGACAGCAGGTGTGGAAACGGTAATGGTTTATACCATAGCTTTTAGCGATTTTCAGGCGTTCTTTCCAATCGTTAACATCACAGGGAGCATAAGCGGTAAGCGGAAAAATCATTCCGTCGTGCTTTCCTCTGAGAAATGCCTCACTGCCATTTACGAGCAGTTTCCTGTCGATATTCGAGAATGTGACAAAGCCAAACGAGGTATTGAATATATCTTCACCGCAACGTAACTCAAGACTGTAGATATTGCGTTCAAATTCATCCCACAGCTGAGCGTTTTCAAGTCTGAACTCCGATTCAAATGTATCTCCGTCAGCAATTATATTTGCCTTAAGCACACGGATTCCGCCGGGAGCTGTAACGGTCGCAGTAACAACGGCATTGTCCGCACCTTTGACCAAGCCTCTTACCGATAAACTTCCGTCAGCAGATGCGATAACTCTTACATCGGAAATGTAGCTCCTGGGATATATTTCGATATTCATCTTTCCTACAATGCCCAGCCAGTTTGTCTGGGTATCCGGACTTGTCATGTGACCTCCGCCCGTCTTATAGCCGACATTTGCCACACGGATGACAATTTCGTGCGTGCCTGCGGTCATATATGAAGAAATATCATAGCGGTGCGTACTGCAAAGGCTGTCGCAGGTACCTACTTCCGCACCGTCAATATACAGCGTGCTTACTCTGGTGCGTTCAAGCGTGAGTATTGACACCAAGCCCGTCATATCGCTTTCAAGGGTACACGAACGTCTGAACCACGCATATCCCGTGAATGTGTATTTATCGGTAAGGTATCCTTCGTCCCTGTTCTTGTTCTCAGCCACCTTTGCGGCATCTGACAGAGTATCGGGAAGAATTATGCTGTCGTTGTAATTATCCGGAAGCGAGGTACGGTTATTTTCGCTTATGAAAAGCTCCCACTTTCCGCTGATGTCTATCGTATTTATCATAGCTGTTTTCCTTTCGTGTGAACGTTTACATTCTTTGATTATGATACTATAAAGAAGCAACGCTGTCAATAGACTACGGGGAAGAAAATATTAAAAATAATCCGCAGAATTTAAATTCAGTTAACAAACGTCGAATATAATACAGGTACAGGGTGAGAAAAAGCCCTATAAATGTTGCTATCTTCGTTTTCATATATTTCCCCAAAGCATTGATGCCCGGCTGTAAAAGGTCGGGCATCAATGTTTTTTATTTATTGATTATTTTCGGCGGAATAGTCCTTCCACATTTCAGTTACGTTTCCTTCGCCGTTATGCTTTGCATAAATATCTCCCATAAGCATAGCGTATGTATAATCGCCGCACTGCCACACCTCACGGTAGCGTTCACGCACCTCCATCACAATACCTTTTCCGAGAGCCTCCGCAATATAGATATTATTCTCGTCAAAGCCTGCGATTATCGCAATGTGACCGTCACAGCCGATAAGATCGCCCACCTGCAATATTCCGCTTCGCATTACCTCCTCGTCAAGCCATACACGCTCGCCGAAATCGGAATATTCATCGTCATAGCCGGGAGTATCCCCTGCGCCGACATCGCCCAGCGGAACACCGCCGTTATACAGGCGCCACGAAACAAATCCGGAACAGGTCATGCCGTTTGCATATTTAGCACCCGGAATCAGTCCGAATGCATCCTCCCAGTTTGTGAGCGGTTCTCCCCACGTTGCAGGACCGAATAATATGCCTTTCTTATCAAGAATGTCAAACTTGCTGTGGGTAAGATAAAGTCCCTTGTGATAGAATCTGCCCTCGCCGTCACAATACGGTCTTTCGGGCTGTGGATCAAGCCTGCCGTTTTCATAGAAATACGGTATCTTGTAATTGAATTCAAGCGGAATAAACCTTGCCGCCGCAACTACGCCTGCTCTTGTTCCGTAGCCTGCGGTATTTACACGGCTCTCAAGCACAGCGTCAATCATACTTCCCTCCGCCTCACTGTATTGACCGGGCTGAAGAAGCGGCTTTGTTGCAGTAATCTTCGGCGCTTTGAGTAAATCCGTGACCGTTATTTCTATACTGTCTGAAATGCTGTCCGATACGCTTGCTGTTATTGTCGCCGTACCCGCTTTCAGTGCGGTGATTACACCGTCCTTGACGCTGACCGTTTTCGGTGCGGAGCTGTTCCACTTTACCGACTTTTCGCTGTCTGTGGGATTACCGATAGTTTCAAAAGCGGTTGTAAGCGTGCCTGTCATTCCAACATTCATATATGTATCGGTTTTGTCTATTGTGATTTTGGTTACTGCATCAACGTTTACCGTAAACTCATCACTTTGCACGGCTTTTCCGCTGTCGTTAGTCACGGTTATAATGTAGCTTCCTTTTGGCAGAGCTAATTCCGCTTTTCCGCCTTCAAGCCTTTTCCTGTCACTATCGCCGTTATATGAATAATACAACCCGTCTGTTGTACCGTCCTCGTTTCTGCATTCTATTGCTACATTGCGTGTGAAGTCTGCATTCAGTTCTTCCGCTACCGATACGGATATGATTCTCGGTACAGGCTTTATTTCTGTTGCTGTCAAAGACGACTGTACTTCGGTAGAAGGTCTGTTAGGTCTGTTTTGATTCATTTGTGTCATAGCATAACCGCAGAAAAGCATTATCCCCGTACAAAAGGCTATCACGACCGAAAGAAAAACTATGCAGAAATCCCGCAGCCGTCCTTGTTTTCGCTTTTTATGCCCGTTTACAGCCGTTAAGGCGTTTTTTTCACAGACAGAAACAGAAATATTTTTTTGAGCGTTGTTATTGACCGTTTTAGCTGATGTTGATGCTGATGAAGATAAAGATGTCATGGCTTTTACCTTTTTATTCTTGATTTTATTATTTTTCGGATTTTAACACAAATAACTGTTTACTTGAGTATAGCATTTAAATTTTGAAAAATCAACTAATAATTGGTTACAATTTGGTTACAATTTGGTTACAATTTTTGCATATATTATCGAAAAAACAGTATTGCGTATTTTTCCGCAAAAATTTTTTCAAAACCTCTTGACTTGGAGTGAACTCCATGTGATACAATACGGTTGTAACACGAAAGCAACGTGCTGTCCGTCTTATAGCGGCAGGCACATACTAAAAAGGAGAATAACAATGTATCTTGAAAAAATCAATTCACCGTCGGATATAAAGAAGCTGAGTGTTGACGAAATGAAAAAGCTGACGCAGGAAATGCGTGACGCACTTATATTCAAGCTCAGCCGTCACGGAGGCCACTGCGGTCCCAATCTCGGATTTGCAGAGGCAACGGTCGCTCTGCACTATGTATTTGATTCACCGACAGACAAAATAGTATTTGATGTATCCCACCAGACATACTGCCACAAGATGCTCACAGGCAGAAAGGACGGTTTCCTTTACGAAGAGCATTTTGACGATATTTCGGGCTACTCAAATCCCGCCGAAAGCGAACACGACTTTTTCGTCATCGGTCACACCTCAACTTCTGTAAGCCTTGCACTCGGTCTTGCAAAGGCAAGGGATTTAAAGCACGAAAGCGGAAATGTTATTGCGGTAATAGGCGACGGTTCGCTCAGCGGCGGCGAAGCTCTTGAGGCCATCGACTACGCAGGCGAATTTGACGGAAATCTTATCATTATTATAAACGATAACGAAATGTCTATTGCCGAAAACCACGGCGGTATGTACAAAAATCTCAAGGCTCTGCGTGGTGGCAACGGAAAAGCCGATACGAACCTGTTCACAGCTATGGGTCTTGACTATGTGTTCGTAAAAGACGGCAACGATATTGAAAGTCTTATCGCCGCTTTCAGTAAAGTAAAGGACAGCAAGCGTCCTGTCGCAGTGCATATAGTTACCGAAAAGGGAAAAGGTCTGTCTTTTGCGGAAGAAAACAAGGAGGACTGGCACTGGCATATGCCGTTTGACCCCGAAACAGGAAAGCCTAAATTCAATTATGACGGCGAGGATTACGGCGACCTTACAGCTAAGATGCTTCTTGAAAAAATGAAGAAGGACGAAAGCGTATGCGTTCTGACCTCCGGTACTCCCACAGTCGGCGGCTTCCGGAAAGGCAGAAGAGATGAGGCAGGCAGACAGTTTATAGATGTAGGAATTGCGGAAGAAAATGCGGCGGCTATGGCTTCGGGAATCGCAACAGGCGGCGGAAAGCCTTTGTACACAGTATACAGCACATTTATCCAGCGTACCTATGACCAGATTTCGCAGGATATATGTATAAACAACAGCCCCGTTGCAATAAGCGTATTTGCAGGCTCTGTCTACGGTATGAGCGATGTTACCCATCTCGGACTCTATGACATTCCTATGCTCTCAAACATTCCGAATCTTGTTTATCTTGCTCCCGCAACAAAGGAAGAATATCTTTCTATGCTTGACTGGGCAATCGAACAAAGTAAGTATCCCGTTGCGGTGCGTGTACCGGGCGGTGCTGTGATTTCGGACGGCAAGGAAGTTAAAAGCGACTGGTCGGATATAAACAAGTACGAGATTACAAAAAGCGGCTCAAGAATAGCAGTGATAGCGCTCGGCACCTTCTATCAGCTCGGTGAGAAAGCGGCAAAGCTAATCGAAGAAAAGACAGGCACCGCTCCCACTCTTATAAGTCCCCACTATATCACGGGAATTGACAAGGATATGCTTGAAGACCTCAAGAAAAACCACGATGTTGTGATAACTCTTGAGGACGGAATTCTTGAGGGCGGTTTTGGCGAAAAGATAGCACGTTTCTACGGCAGCAGCGATGTTAAAACACTGTGCTTCGGCCTTGAAAAGAAGTTCTACGACAGATACGATGTAAACGAACTTATGCATAAGGCGCATCTGACTCCCGAACAGATAGCAGAAGACACGATTGCTCTTCTGAAGTAACTCTATATAACTACAGCCCGTAACGGTCATACTGCTGCGGGCTGTAATTCTTTATGAATACTTCTTATGAAGCAATTCAGTAAGCTTTATAATATCCGAACGTGTATTGAACACCGACGGCGCAAGACGTACCGTCCCCGTTTCAAGCGTACCCTGCTTTTTGTGGGCAAGGAAGTTGCAGTGAAGCCCACCACGCAGATAAAACCCGTTTTTCGACAACATATCGGCTGTGACCGAGCTGTTTTCATCTCCCGCCGTAAAAGATACCACAGGGAGAGATTTTACGTTTTCCGGACGGTAGACCCTGATTTTCCCGATATTTTCAACACGCTTTATAAATAAATCGCACAGCGACATTTCGTGAGCGTAAATCCTGTCGATGCCTTTTGAATTTACAAATTCCACTCCCCTGCCGAGTGCGATAGCACCGGGAGTATTTATCGTTCCGCTTTCAAAGCTGTCGGGCAGAAAGTCGGGCTGGTCGATTTCTCCGCTTGCACTGCCCGTTCCGCCCTCTATAAGTGTGCTGAGCGGATATTTTCCGTCAGTCACAAGCACTCCCGTACCCATAGGACCGTAAAGTCCCTTATGACCGGGTGCGCATATAATATTGATGCCGTCCGCCAGATTAAGCGGTATAACGCCTGCCGCCTGAGCGCAATCGGCGATAAGACATATATTGTGCTTCCTGCAAAGCTCCGCAATTCTGGCAAGCGGTGTCACTCTGCCGTTTACGTTACACCCTGCGGTCATAATGACCACGGCAGTGTCACGGCGGATTTGCTTTTCCACAGCCGACAGCAGTTCATCGTCACTGCCGCCGCTGTCGGCTATGCTGTAATTTATCCGTTTTTGTTTATACAGTGCGTGAAGCGGCCTTATTACCGAATTATGCTCAAGGTCGGACGTTATCACATGGCAATGCCCTTTTGCATTGCAAACGCCCTTGAGCGCAAAATTTATTGCATGGGTACAGTTGAGCGTGAAAACCGTATTTTCGGTTTCACCGCCGAAAAATTCCGCACATTTCTCCCTTGCATAAAACACCTGCCGTGAGGTTTCGAGCGAAAGCCTGTGACCCGACCTTCCGGGATTTGCCCCGTAGTCGTACAGTGCCTTTTCCGCCGAATGAAGCACCGAAACGGGCTTTGGATAGGTGGTGGCGGCATTGTCAAGATATATCATCCGGCATCACCGCCGTTTCGTATCTCCATACAGTTAAGACCGCCCAGCGACAGCAGACGGCAGGTCTTGTCGGGATCGTGTTCCGTGTAAATTCCGAACCTGCAGCCCTTTGAAGTGGTGATTTTTCCCGTAGTAGATGATATTTTATAGCCACTGAGGATTTTTCTTGCTTTTTCGGCGGCTGTAGCCGAGCGTAAAACAATAAAATACATAATCAGTCCCTCGTTTCCGTATATTCACTGCTTCAATATATGCCGCAGGAAGCGAAAGAGTGATGATAAGCAAAGCGGCAAAAAAGCGGAAAAGCAAAATTATTTTTCTCTTTTTCGGCTTTATAAAGCAAAATACGACCGTTTCGCCATACTTATTATTCTTGACAATATCGTTTTTATGTTGTAAAATATATGTTGAATGCGGCAGTAACCGCTTTCCGCTTTTTTTCACGGTGACAGCGTGACAGATTTTCCATGCAGGCTCGGCAAATGATTTTAAGCGGAATGAATAACGGATTTATTTTAAGTAAATTATAAAAACAAAAGAATAACGGAAAAGCGGCTTTAAGAAATTATATATTTTCCTTTTACTTCAGCATAAAATTTCGATAGCACGAATACGGTACTTACAAGGTAAACGTTCAGTTACGATAAGAGCAACACGTTTATTGTACTCAGGACGACATATTGACAATGCCGCTTACGGCAGGAATGGCTGTATCAGTGATACAGGCTTAGCTTCGCTTTGGCTTTTGCAGGGAGAGGTGTGTCTTTTCGCAGGAGCGTGCAAGCGGTTTTGGCTTTTTGCCGTAAAAGCTGTGGACGAAATTATATACCGCCGCTTTTCCGTACAGAACCGCCGATGAGGGCTGTATGTCATACATAAAGATAAAAGGACAACACCTGTCGGCTATTCGGAAGGATGGTATACTGAATGGGAATTATTGACTCGAAAAACTTACTGACGGCGACTGAAAACATAAAGCCGAAGGCTACAAAGCCTTACTCAAAAAGAAGAAAGAATCCTTTTGCAAAGCAGTTCAAGCTGACCGACAGGAACGCCCCTAAGGACGCTCCCGCAAGCGAATCGCTTACAGGGATTTTAAATGCAAAGCCTGCAAATAAAACAGTTCTGACCGACAACAGACAGCAGGGCAAAAAGCCTGTGCTGACTGACAGAAGAGCATCTGAAAGCAAAAAGCCGGTACTTACCGACAACAGAAGTCAGAACAAAAAGCCCGTGCTGACCGACAATAAAAGCAGTGAAAAGAAAAGTATGTCCGCAGACGGCAGAAATGATAAAAAGCCTGTTCTTACAGACAACAAGCCGCATCATAACAATAACAAGCAGGAACCGAGAAAGCAGGAGTATCCTTCTTTCTTTGCGGAGGACGAAAAGAAGAGCGGCAGAAAGACACCCGTAAGGATTATGTCGCTCGGCGGCGTAAACGAGATAGGCAAAAACATCTACGTTTACGAGTGCTGTAACGATATTTTCATCATAGATTGCGGACTTGCCTTCCCCGATGACGATATGCTCGGTGTCGATCTTGTTATCCCCGACTTCACCTATCTTGAAAAGAACAGGGAGAAGATAAGGGGCATTGTGCTGACGCACGGCCACGAGGACCACATAGGCGCACTCCCCTACTTCCTCAAGAAGATAAACGTACCCGTATACGGCACAAGGCTGACGCTCGGACTTGTCGAGGGAAAGCTCCGTGAGCATGGAATACTGTCGCAGTGTTCGCTGAACGTGGTCGTGCCCCGTCAGAATGTCAGAATGGGCTGTATGAGCGTTGAATTTATCAGAGTGAACCACTCTATCCCCGATGCCTGCGCAATGGCAGTGCATACGCCTGCAGGCGTGATAGTGCATACAGGCGACTTCAAGGTTGACTATACGCCTATCGAGGGCGGTATAATTGACCTTGCAAGATTCGGTGAGCTTGGAAACAAGGGTGTTCTCGCACTGCTTTCGGAAAGTACAAACGCAGAGCGTCCGGGCTATACGGCTACAGAAAGAAAGGTCGGAGAGAGCTTCAAGAGTCTTTTTGCAGGAGCAGAGGGCAAGAGAATAATTGTCGCTACATTCTCCTCAAACATTCACAGAATACAGCAAATTATAAACAATGCGGAAAGCTGGGGCAGAAAGGTCGCCGTTTCGGGTAGAAGTATGCTCAATGTGCTTACTACCGCAATTGAACTCAATTATATAAAAGTACCTCAGGGTATGCTTGTAGATATAGAAGATGTCAACAAATATCCTCCCGAAAAAATGGTAATTATCACAACGGGAAGTCAGGGCGAACCGCTTTCCGCGCTTTCGAGAATGTCATCGGGAGATCACAGACAGGTATCTATAACACCGAGCGATCTTATCATTATTTCGGCTACTCCGATACCCGGCAACGAGAAGTTTGTCGGAAAGCTTGTAAACGAGCTTATGAAGCAGGGTGCAGAGGTAGTATACGAGGCTATGTATGAGGTACACGTTTCGGGTCACGCCTGCCAGGACGAGCTTAAAATGATGCTTGCGCTGACAAAGCCGAAATTCTTTATACCGATACACGGCGAATACAAGCATATGAAAAAGCACGAGGGTCTTGCAATAAAGATGGGCATACCCGAGAAAAACATATTCCTTCTGAATATCGGTCAGGTGGTTGAAACCGACAGTGTTGAAATGAAGGTAGTAGGTCAGGTGCCTGCAGGAAAGGTGCTTGTCGATGGTCTCGGAGTGGGAGATGTCGGCTCGGTCGTACTGCGTGACAGAAAGCATCTGTCTGAGGATGGTCTTATTGTTGTTGTAACCACTATCAACCGTGAAACAGGTATGGTAGCGGCAGGCCCCGATATAGTATCAAGAGGATTTGTATATGTAAGGGAATCCGAGGAACTTATGGACGAAGCTAAACAGCTTGTCAAGAAAACGCTCCAGACCTGTGCAGACAGGAACATCAGAGAATGGGGCAATATAAAGTCTAACGTAAGGGATGAGCTTGGCAACTTCATATTCCAGAGAACCAAGAGAAGTCCTATGATACTGCCTATCATAATGGAAGTGTAAAATAACGGAATACAAAGGAGGCGCAAAAGGTGAAGAATTTTTATCGTGACGGCGGACTTGTAATATCGGTTTCCGCACTGGTTATCGCACTGGTAATAATCCAGGGATATATTTACACGAAGGACATCAATGTATTCTGGCTGTCTGCGCCTTTTGTTGTGCTTATCGGCGGTTTTGCTATAGGAAAACTGATACAGGTCACAAGAAAAACATTCCAGTATTATGCACGAATAGACGATGAGCTTGAATCGAAAATGCATATGTCCGTGCATAGCTTTCCTATGTCAGCCGTTATAATCGACAGTGCCGGAAGAATAGTCTGGACAAACGGAAAGTTTACTGAGGAATTCCCCGACTGTTGCGAATACGGTATGGAACTGTCAGATATAACCGATATTCCGCCTGCCGATTTCTTCACCGATGACGGAATAACCGTCAGATACAAGGACAAGGTATATAAGGTTTTTGCAAGAATACCCGATGAGAACGAAGCAAAGGAACTGACGCTGTTATTCTTCAAGAACATAACCGACATAACCGCTCTTGAAACAGAGAAAAAGCTGTCACAGCCCGTTGTCATACTGTTTATGGTAGACGGCTACGAGGAGCTTATAAGCGGTTGCCTTGAAAGTGAAAAGGCTCACGTTTCGGTACAGATAGACAAGCTGCTTGAAGATTTTGCGGGACAAACGACAGGCGTACTCAGAAAGAATGCGTCCGACAGATTTATAGCCGTAATAGAAGAAAGACACCTGCAGGAAATCCTGCGTAACAAGGTCGAAATCCTCGATAAAGCAAGAGAAATTTTCGTAAATGACCGCCTTAACGTAACAATGTCGATAGGTATCGGCAGAACAGGTAAAACGCTCAAAGAAAGCGAACAGTTCGCACGTCAGGCGCTTGAAATGGCACTTGGACGAGGCGGCGATCAGGCGGCTGTAAAGACGGACAACGGCTTTGAATTTTACGGCGGTGTTTCAAAGGGCGTTGAGCGTCACACGAAGGTCAAGACACGAATCATCGCAAACTCACTGCTTGAGCTTGTTGACAATGCAGACAAGATATTCATAATGGGTCACAAGTACAGCGACCTTGACAGCGTAGGCTCATCTGTAGGCCTTACCTGCGCCATAAGGAATCTCGGCAAGAGTGCCTGGACGGTATGCGACTACAGCACCTCGCTTGCAAAAGTCCTGATAGACAGATTCCCCCACGTTGACGGTGAAGAACCGCTGTTCACAGAGCCTGCGGACGCTATGGAGGAGCTGACGGACAATTCACTGCTGATTATCTGCGATACGCATAATCCGCTGATAATAGAAAGCAAGGAGCTTTACGAAAAAGCAAAGAAGGTAGTTGTCATCGACCACCACAGGAAGATGGTAAACTACATAGACAATGCGGTCATATTCCACCACGAGCCGTATGCTTCATCCGCATCAGAAATGGTGACGGAGCTTATACAGTATTTCGGTGAGGCAGGAAAGCTTAGAGCGGTGCAGGCGGAGTGTCTGCTTGCAGGCATTATGCTTGATACAAAGAATTTCGTTATGAAAACGGGCGTAAGAACATTTGAGGCGGCGGCTGTACTGCGTAAGATGGGTGCGGATACGATAACCGTAAAGAAGATGTTCTCAAGCTCTATAGACAGCTACAAGAGAAAAACACAGATAGTCGCAGAGGCGGAAATTTACCGCAAGTGTGCGATAGCGCCGTGTGACTTCTATGCGGACGATCTTAGGATAGTCGCTCCGCAGGCGGCAGACGAACTGCTGACTATCAAGAATGTTGACGCATCGTTTGTATTGTTCAAAACGATGAGCAACGAAATATCAATAAGCGCAAGAAGTATGGGTAACTTAAACGTCCAGCTTATAATGGAGGCTCTGGGCGGCGGCGGTCATCAGACTATGGCAGGCGCTCAGCTAAAGGACGTTACGGTAAACGAAGCGCTTGATACTCTCAAGAAGTCGATTGACGACTACTATTTAAGTCTTATAAAGGTAAACTCAAACGATAATAAGACTGCACAGCGCAGTTAAAGAAAGGACGATAAAAAATGAAGGTAATTTTCACACAGGATGTTGCAGGCTCGGGAAAAAAGGGCGAGGTAAAGGAAGTAAAGGACGCTTATGCAAGAAACTGCCTTATAAAGAAGGGTCTTGCGGTCGAGGCTACAAACGAGAACCTTAACCACCTTGAAGGACAGAAGGCGTCCGCACAGCACAAGCTCGATGTTGAAGCAGCCAACGCAAAGAAGATAAAGGATACTATCGACGGCAAGGTGCTTACATTCAAGGCAAAAGCAGGTCAGGGCGGAAAACTGTTCGGCTCTGTTACCGGCAAGGATATAAGCGCACTTATAAAGCGTGATTTCGGCTTTGACGTTGATAAGAGAAAAATCGTTACAAAAAGCGATATAAAATCATTCGGTACATTCACTGCAGAGGCAAGGCTGTTTACAGGCATCGTTGCACAGTTCAGTGTAAAGGTTGAGGAAGAATAATGGCTGAGATGGAGCTTGCGGGGGTAAATCTTCCGTACAGCCTTGACGCAGAGCAGTCCGTACTGGGTGCTATACTGCTTGACGGAAACGCAAATATGCCGAAAGCGTCGGCAAAACTGCACCCGGAGCATTTCTATGTAAAAGTCCACACCGATATATACACTGTTATGATGCAGATGTTTGCGGCAAGTGACAATATTGATGTTGTTACCGTGCTTGAAAACTGCATGAAGAACAATGTTTTCGAGTCGCAGGAGGAAGGCAGAAACTATCTTGTAAAGCTGATGGAAACCGTCCCCAGCATCTCAAGCGTTGACAGATATATAGAAATAGTCGAGGATAAGTACACAAGACGGCTTCTTATAAGCATAGCAGGCGATATTCTTGAAAATGCAAACGAAGGACAGACGGATACTGCCGCTCTGCTTGAGCTTGCCGAAAAAAGAATATACGATATAAGAAACGAGAACCAGGTAAAAGGTCTTACAAGGCTGAACGCTGTCATTGTCGGCATTCTCAACGAGCTTTCCGAGCTTTGCGCAAACCCCGACAAGCAAGGCATACAAGGTCTGAAATCGGGCTTTCCCTCGCTTGATAAGTACATACACGGATTGAATAAATCTGATTTGCTGATAGTTGCGGCACGTCCCGGTATGGGTAAAACGTCATTCGCTATGAATATGGCGACAAATGTCGCAAAATATCATCCCGAAAAATCTATCTGCGTATTCAACCTCGAAATGTCGAAGGAACAGCTTGTAAAGCGTATGCTGTCCTCTGAGGGAAGAATTTCAAGCGAGCTTATGTCAACAGGCAGATTTGACCCTGCACAGTGGAGAAATCTTGCCGATGCCGCATTCGTACTGTCAAATATGAATATCTACATAGACGACAGCTCGGCGATAACGGTCAATGAAATGAAGGCAAAGCTGCGCCGTGTCGATAATCTCGGGCTGATAGTAATAGACTATCTTCAGCTTATTTCTTCGGGCAGAAGGGATCTTAACCGTGTAAACGAAATTTCGGAAATGACACGAAACCTCAAGATAATGGCAAAGGAGCTTAATGTTCCGATAATCGTACTGTCACAGCTTGCACGTTCCGCCGAGAAAAAGGATGATAAACGTCCTATGCTGTCAGACCTGCGTGATTCGGGTTCTATCGAGCAGGACGCAGATATAGTTCTGTTCCTGTACCGTGACAGCTATTATAACAAAGAGGCAGAGGATCAGAGAGCCTGCAAGTGTATCGTTGCTAAGAACCGTCACGGTGAAACCAACGATATAAACATGATATGGGACGGTCAGTACACGAGATTTACAGATGTGGAGTATGTCCATGCCGAGCAGTAATTTAAAAAATTCCGTTAAAAATACTATAGAACGGTATTCGATGATAAATAAGGGCGATACTGTAATTGCGGCGGTAAGCGGCGGCGCAGACAGCGTCGCCTTGCTGTATGTCTTATATTCGCTGAAAGACGAACTCGGCTTTTCGCTTGCCGCCTGCCATATAAATCATAATCTGCGTGGCGAGGAAAGCGACAGCGATGAGCGGTTTGTCCGCAGGATGTGCAGATTTCTTGACATTCCGCTGTACACTGCAAGCATAAAGGTAAATGATTTACGGCAAAAGCACGACAGCCTTGAGGAATGTGCAAGGCGGTTAAGATATGAGTTCTTCGACAGCATAAGCAAGGGTAAGCTGATAGCGACCGCCCACACAGCGTCGGATAACTGTGAAACCATTCTCATAAATATGGTCAGAGGCACTGCACTCTCGGGTATATGCGGAATTCCGGCAAAGCGTGACAATATAATCCGTCCTCTGTTATACAACACCCGTGAGGATATAGAGCTTTATTGCAGTGAAAACTGTCTTGATTATGTCACAGACAGCACCAATCTGTCCGATGATTACACAAGAAACAAGATAAGACATAAGGTCGTGCCTTTGCTGAAGGAGATAAACCCCTCGCTTTTCGGTGCGATAAGCAGGCTGTCGCAGTCTGTGTCGGACGATGACAGGTATCTTGACAAAATCGCATCGGAGCTTATGGAAAAGGCTCGCACCGCCGATGATAAATATGATGTCGGTATACTGCGCACCGCCGATGATTGTATACTTCGCCGTATCGTTACGATGATTTTCAAGGATAACGATATACCGCCGAATATGAAAGCGGTTGAAAGCTGCGTAGGAATTATAAGAGCCGGACAGGGAAAGATAAATCCGTGCCAGTTCAGATTTGTTCAGATAAGAAAGAAAAAGCTGTTTGTTGTAACAGACCGTGAGAAATTCAGACGAAATTAATGTGATAAACAGCTTAAAAATGATTATCGCCGTTGCTTTTTCGGCATAATCGTGCTATAATGGCTGTATTGCCGTTTTGTTTTCATCGCTTAACATTTATTTAACATAAGCGATGTATTATTTAATACAACGTGATTACGGAGAGAATTAGTAGTGAAAAACATACATGATGACATTGAAAGAGTGCTTTTTACGAGCGAGGAGCTTGTAAAAAGAGCAGAGGAAATAGGCAGACAGATAACACAGGACTATAAGGGCGAAGAAGTAACCGTGATAGGCATACTGAAAGGCTCGTTTATGTTCCTGTCGGATGTGCTGAAGAATGTCGACCTTTATACAAAGCTGGATTTCGTAACGGTTCAGTCTTACGGAAACGGCACCACATCCGGAGAATTAAGACTGACTAAGGATATTTCGGCAGATATAAAGGGCAAACACGTTATTCTTGTCGAGGATATTCTCGACAGCGGAAAAACGCTGAAATTCGTAAAGGATCTTTTCCTTGAAAGAGAGCCTGCGTCGATAAAGGTATGCACTCTGCTCAACAAGAAGGTCAGAAAATCAGAAGTGATCAAGGCTGATTATATCGGCTTTGACGTTGACAATGTGTTCGTAGTAGGATACGGACTTGACTACGCCCAGCTTTACAGGAACCTTCCTTACATAGGTGAGCTTAAGGTCGAGGCACGTTGAAAGCAACGTCGAGGCTGTAAAAATATAACCGTAGAGGCGGTCGGATGCTATGCAGATACGACCGACAGAAAGGGAAACTGATGAATCAGAACAACAAATTCAAAGGCGTTTTCATTTACCTTGCAGTTATCGTTCTGCTTGTTATCGGTATGGTAACAATGCTTCAGATGAGTGCAACTCCCGGCGAGCATACGACATACTCAAAGGTGATAAGCGAATTTGACAACTACAACGTATCGGGCTACACGCTTGATCTCGGTTCGGGTGAATTACAATACACCCTGAAAAGCGACAACACAAAGAAGTATAAGTATTCCGTACCGAACGTAAGCCTGTTCTTACAGGATACGCAGGGCTACAGAAAGGCATACAACGAAAAGAATCCCGACAGTCAGCTTGTCGAGGACTTCTACCCCGTTTCAGACAACTCGTTCCTGCTGAGCTTCCTGCCTTATCTGCTGATGGTTGCGCTGATGATAGGATTTACATTCGTCATAATGCGTCAGGCAGGCGGCGGCGGAAAGATGTCGCAGTTCTCAAAGGCAAATGCAAGGACACAGCCTTCAAACGGCCCTAAAATAACCTTTGCCGATGTTGCCGGTGCCGAAGAAGAAAAGGAAGAAATGAGCGAAATCGTTGATTTCATGAAGAATCCCAGAAAGTATCAGGAGCTTGGTGCAAAGATACCGCGCGGTGTTCTGCTTTTAGGCCCTCCCGGTACAGGTAAGACATTACTCGCAAAAGCTGTTGCAGGCGAAGCAAACGTTCCCTTCTTCTCAATAAGCGGTTCGGACTTCGTTGAAATGTTTGTCGGTGTCGGTGCAAGCCGTGTAAGAGATCTGTTCGATCAGGCGAAAAAGCACACCCCGTCAATAATTTTCATAGATGAAATAGATGCCGTAGGCCGTCAGAGAGGTACAGGTCTTGGCGGCGGTCACGATGAGCGTGAGCAGACGCTGAACCAGTTACTCGTTGAGATGGACGGTTTCACGGATAATCAGGGCGTAATAGTTATTGCGGCTACCAACAGACGTGATATTCTCGACCCTGCACTGCTCCGTCCCGGACGTTTTGACAGACAGATTACTGTCGGCTACCCCGACATCAAGGGCAGAGAGGCTATCCTGCGTGTTCATACAAAGAATAAAAAGCTCGCTCCCGATATAAGCCTTGCTACAATAGCAAAGGGTACGGCAGGATTTACAGGCGCAGACCTTGCAAACCTCGTAAACGAGGCGGCTCTGCTTGCGGCAAGAAACAACAGAAAGGCTATCACTCAGCCTGATATAGAGGAAGCTACCATCAAGGTAGTTGCAGGCCCCGAAAAGAAGTCGAAGGTTGTAAGCGAGGACGAAAAGCGCCTTACGGCATTCCACGAGGCAGGTCACGCTGTCTGCACATTCCACTGCAAGACGCAGGACCCCGTACACCAGGTTTCAATCATACCGAGAGGTATGGCAGGCGGCTACACTATGTCGCTCCCTGAGCATGACAGAAGCTTCAGAAGCAAAACACAGATGGAAGAAGAGATTATTGTTCTTCTCGGCGGCCGTGTTGCCGAAAAGATTGTGCTTGACGAAATCTCGACAGGCGCAAGCAACGATATTGAACGTGCTACAGACCTTGCAAGAAGTATGATAACAAGATACGGCTTCTCTGAAAAGCTCGGTCCTATCGTATACGGACACGATAACTCGGAAGTATTCCTCGGCAGAGATTATTCTCAGGGCAGAAACTACTCCGAAAACGTTGCGGCAGAAATTGACGGCGAGATCCGTGAACTTATAGACACAAGCTACGAAAACGCAAAGCAGATACTGCTCAACCACAGAGATCAGCTCGACAAGGTCGCTCATTACCTTATGGAACATGAGAAGATTGACGGCGATGATTTCATAAAGCTGATGAACGGCGAATCGCTTGATGATAATACAGCCGCTCCCGTCATCGAAAACAGTGATACCGCTCCTGCCGATTGCGAGGATACCGCAGAGGCCACTAGCGATAACAACAACGAAACAAACGAATAACAGCATCTTTACGGTCGCTCCCTTTTTCAAGGGAGCGATTTTTTTGCAGATACAAAAAAATCCGTACCGGCAGCTAACCGGTACGGATTTTATGAAAAACGGATTATATAATATCCTTAATGTCGATGTTCTCTCCTGTAAGACCGACATAAGCGCCCTGCTTTGCCTCATCGCTTTCTGCGTGAGCCAGTAACCACTTGTTGCAAGCCCAGAGCGTCTTATCTTCATCATATACGGGAGTAATGTTGGGCTTTGCTCCGTTTGTTCCCTTAGGAAGTGCTATGACCACCTTGAAGCATCCGTCCTTAGTCGCATTGCAGGGAGCGTAATGCAGTGTTGTGGCATAAACCTCGACAACATCTCCTGCCTTAGCCTTGAAAGCCATAACCTTTGATGTATCAAGCTTGCCGTCAACAATATCATCCTCTTTCGCAACCAGCAGGACAAAATCGTATAAGCCTATGTTGAACTCGCTGTCACGGTGATACTCAAGGCAGTTGAGTTTTGTGTTGTGGCCGTTGCACCAGCCGAGCTGAACAGGCATACCGCCGTATGCGTTGTTCTGCAAAACGCCGAACAGCTTTGTATTTTCAAGTGCCGCCTCGCTCGGAACATATCCTACAGCGTCGGGTAACGGCGTGCTTTTGTCAAGTGCTGAAAGCAGGTCGCTTACGTCATAACCGGTATGTACCTTGCCGTATGCGGCAAATTCCTTATCGTTTACCGAATATATCTTCATATCAGATTCTCCTTTTAACTTGCAGAATTCTTCTGCGTGTTAACGTTTTCACAAACAGTAAAGAAAACAGCCATAAGCTGAAAACTCATGGCTGTCCTTGATTTAAAATTATTCCTCAGCGGGAGCGCCAACAGGACATACACCTGCGCAAGCACCGCAGCTAACACATGTGTCAGCGTCGATAACGTACTTGCCGTCACCTTCAGAAATTGCCTCAACGGGGCACTGAGCAGCGCAAGCGCCGCAAGAGATGCAATCATCAGAAATTTTATAAGCCATCGGAATGATCCTCCTTGTGATTTTTTGTCATAGAGTTATATGACTTGCTTATATTGTAACACAATTTCAAAAAAAATCAAGACCTTTTGATAAATTTATATTGAAATATCACACTTTTTTCTGAAAATTTACGCCATTTTCAAGTTAGCGTTAAGCAACTGTAAAACCGCTCCCCGTCTTGCTTTGCAGTTTTAGTCGAGTAAAGCGAGCAACTTGTCCTTGCTGACAAAACCAACCGATTTGTCTATTTGTTTACCGTCTTTAAAAGATATTACGCAGGGTATAGAATCTATGCCGAAGCTTATTGCAAGCTCACGTTCATCGTCCGTATTGACCTTGCATATCTTGATTTCGGGATGCTCTTCTCCAAGCTCCTCAAGCACAGGGCCGAGCATTCTGCACGGACCGCACCACGATGCCCAGAAATCCACTAAAACCGGCTTATCGGACTGTAAAACCTCCTGCTTGAAGTTTTCCGATGTTACATCTATATGGCTCATAATTGATACTTCCTTTCATTTTCTTGGTTTATTGCCTTTCAAAGAATATAGTGCGTAAATTTATCGCACTTATTCTGTATACAATTTTATCACATTTAAAGGGAAATGTCAAGATAATTCGTAAACGTTACTGATTTTATTTTTTCAAAAAGCCGTTGCAAAAGCCGTCCGGATATGTTATACTTTAAGAAATATGTAATATCACCATCGGTGCGGTTTTTCGCACTTGAATTCCCAAAGACAAGAAGGAAAGGAAACTGGAAAATGGCGGAATTTTCAACAAGCGAGCACGAGCTCGTACTCGTCATTGACTTCGGCGGTCAGTACAATCAGCTTATCGCACGCAGAGTCAGAGAACATAACATATACTGCGAGGTCATCTCATACAAGACACCTATCGAGCAGATAAAAGCGAAGAATCCCAAGGGCATCATCTTCACGGGCGGTCCGAGAAGCGTATATCTTGACGACTCCCCCAGAATGACAAAAGAAATATTTGAACTCGGCATACCGATATTCGGCATCTGCTACGGTGCGCAGTTTATGGTTTACGGTCTTGGCGGTACTATCGGCAAGGCTAACGAAAACGCCGCCGCAGAATTCGGCAGAACAGAGTGCGAATTTGATACGGAATGCGCCGTATTTGACGGTCTTAAGAAAAACTCGGTAGTATGGATGAGCCACAACGATTATATCGAGGTTCTCCCCGACGGCTTCAAGGCTGTAGGTCACAGCGACAAATGCCCCTATGCCGCAATCGAGAACGTTGAAAAGGGATTTTACGCTACACAGTTCCACCCCGAAGTAAACCACACTGAGCAGGGCTTTGATATGCTCGGAAACTTCCTTTACAAAGTATGTCACTGCAAGGGCGACTGGACAATGAGGAACTATGCGGAAGAAGCTATAAAGCAGATCCGTGAAAAAGTCGGCGACGGCAAGGTACTGCTCGCTCTTTCGGGCGGCGTTGACAGCTCGGTAGCCTGCGCACTGCTTTCAAAGGCAGTCGGCAACCAGCTCACCTGCGTGTTCGTTGATCACGGCTTTATGAGAAAGAACGAGGGCGACGAGGTCGAGCAGGCGTTTAAGGACTGGGACGTAAACTTCATCAGAGTAAATGCCGCAGACCGTTTTATCGGCAAGCTTGAAGGTGTATCCGACCCCGAAACAAAGAGAAAGACCATCGGCGAAGAATTCATCCGTGTATTTGAGGAAGAAGCAAAGAAGATAGGCAAGGTCGATTTTCTGGTACAGGGTACAATTTACCCCGATGTTATTGAAAGCGGTACAGGCGATGCCGCAGTTATAAAGTCACATCACAATGTAGGCGGTCTGCCCGACTATGTTGACTTCAAGGAGATAATCGAGCCGCTCCGCCTTCTATTCAAGGACGAGGTAAGAAAGCTCGGCACCGAGCTTGGCTTATCGGATGTCCTCGTATGGCGTCAGCCGTTCCCCGGCCCCGGTCTTGCTATCAGAATCATCGGTGAAATTACCCGTGAAAAGCTGGCAACCCTTCAGGACGCAGACTACATCTTCCGTGAGGAGATCGCAAACGCAGGCCTTGACCGCAGCATCAACCAGTACTTTGCAGTACTTACAAATATGCGCTCGGTAGGCGTTATGGGCGACGACAGAACTTATGACTACACCCTCGCATTAAGAGGCGTTACAACAAGCGACTTTATGACCGCCGACTTTGCAAGGATCCCTTATGACGTGCTTGAAAAGGCAAGCGTAAGAATTGTAAACGAGGTCAAGAATATCAACAGAATCTGTTACGATATTACGAGCAAGCCGCCGGCTACTATTGAGTGGGAATAATATAATGTTTGCTAAATCTATGTAATACTGTGTTTTTAGCCATAGTTAAGTTGAGTAGCAACGATTGAGCGACCATTCTCGTTTATTGACAATAGTAAATTAATAGTTTCCGAAAAGATAAAAGCTATCCGATTTTACTTTGAATCGGATAGCTATAATTTTATAGGAATTTCCAAATGGTAAACGGTCAGAGTTAAGCTTATGCCAAATTATTCTTTTGTGCATAAATTACACTCAGCAACAGTGAAAAATGAGAATAATGCACTTTATCCAGCTATGGATAGCATATTTTTTAAGTTCATTGTATCAAATTTAAGCCTAACCCAATTTGTTGCACAAGTCACGCATCTAATAGAGTATATCTTATTGTTTGCTTTCCTTTATATACAAAATACTCGCCAATTATCTCTTTTCATATATGTATATCGCATTGTTTTTGAAGTTCGCCGAATATTCTCTATCATTTTAATATACTCTCAAGATATGTGATTTGAAATAATAAAATAGTGCTTTTTAGTGGTTAAGATAAAGACGCTACTACTAATTAATCTGTTCCAACTAACCACGCATAAATATTGCTTATTAATTCAAAAGACGATTTTGGAACGCTATATGTTGATTTTGAAAGCTTATTCTGTTCCTTGCTAATTGTACTAATCCACTCAGTCTTTTGCTCTTTGGTCGAAAGTATCAGATCTTCGGGTCTTGTTATAATCGATTCAAATATTTCGCTCCAGTTATGCGAATAAACAACAATGTCTTTACAATCAGATAAACTTATACAGTCCCAAGGCTCAATGTCTGATTCCTCATCATTAGATAATAACTCATAGTTTTTATCACTAGCAGCTTTTTCAGCTTCTTTATATGTTGTTTTGGGCAATCCTTTGATTAACCATTTGTCGCCGTAATACTCTTGTAGTGATTCAGCAATAACATCTTTAAGTTTTTCTTCTATTGCATAAATGTATTCTTTTGAAGTTGCATTATATTCCTTTGTCGTGTTCTCTATGTATTCTTCTAAACCTTCTGGATTAAAATCTGTTAGTGAATCGTGAATAACTTTCTGGAAATAGCGCAAATATTTGTTTTCTGCTCCACCACCATAAAAGCTTTTTAGCTCTATTCTCTGCTCTTCTGTTAGTTTATTTATGTGATTCAATAATGGTGACATATAGTATTCTACTTCGTTGATAATATCGTCAATATCTTGAGTTAGAGGAAATAGCTTGTTTTGTGCAATAAGTAGATTAACAACATCATTAATTATTCTAATAATTCCTTGAATACCACGATTTATAGTAAGTATTCCTTGTTCGCCTAACGACCATTCTGTTTCGCATTCATTTTTGACTGTCTTAAAACAACCTTCAAGAAATGGATAGAATCGATCGATAGTTGCTTGATTATCACCAACGTCAAAGCTACCATTAGTGGCAATAGTATTGTTTTTTGCAAAAGTAGAAAAGAAAGAACATTTTTGCAATGCCAATTGAATAGCCTGTATTGTAATACATTTTATATTATTTTTTTCATCTTCACCTATTACAACTCTTCCTAATAATGGTGATGATTGCTCTTCTCCGCACATTTGCGCAATTTTAGACCTTATGGCATCTCGACGTTCATTTTGATTTGGAGAATCCCAAAGCATATCACTGTTTAGAGTTATTCGAAGTGTTTTAGAAACAGATTTTTGGTTTTCGTTAATGTCCATAAACAGCTTTAACTGTTCTGAACGATCTAAATCCACAAATGCAACAATTGGAATAGAGTTAGTGTTGGCGTACTCAGAATCAGAATAACCATATAGTCTATGTTGTCCATCAATGATGTAAGCTGAATGGTATCGCTTTGGAAGATGAAGAACTCCAATCTTGGATATTGAATCATCTAATTTTGTGGGTGATTCGTCAAATTGAAGCTTCCTTCCACCACTATCAATACTAATAATAATAGAATTTGGAAAATAACCACCATCATTAATGAACGACTGTACTTCTTTTAATCTTTTTCTTTTTATTATTCTTTGATATGTTGGCATCATATTCTTGTTAGCTTCATTTCTATGAAGAACATATCCTATTTTCAGAAGCTTTTCGGGTTCAATAGAAAACTCATAGTATTCGTGACCGCCCATTTTACCTTTAATTGCTAACACTTTATTTTGCATTTTTTTAATTTCGGTATTTGCTAAAAGATTTCCTAAAAGTTGATATCTTGAACAAGCGCCTAGATGTTTAACTAACTCGCTGTAATATTGTATTGTTGAATCGCTAAAGAAAATAATATCCCATTCTTGTAATCTCTTTATATCCTTTGCACTCATAATGCAATTATGAGTAGCCCAGATAAACTTGACTTTTCGTCCAGGGTACTGTTTTAGGGCACATTTCCTTAATCCTTCCATTTGACCGTGTAATTTTTCAATATCCTTTTTGAACTGAACTTCGTTTAAATCTTCTGACGATTTACATTCAACAATTAATATGGTTTCATCATCTGCTGCAAAAACATCGATCTGCTGTGTGAAATCAGGATTATTAAAATCATAATTCATTTTGAAATTAGCGTCTCGATTTAGAAGCTTAAAACCCATTTGGAAGAATAGAAGCCAAATTTGATCTTCGAAGCGTTCATAGAACGGTTTTTCTTTTCTGACCTTAACGAATTTTGAATCAGCATAATCTTTGACATATTCCCATCCTTCTTCTTCAAGTTCTTCTAAAGCAACTTTTCTTTCACGGGCTTCAATATACAAATTTTTTCGCTTGTTTTTTGCAGTTATTAGTTCTTTGCCTGAGACAATGTTTTCCCAATTAGTCATACTAACGAACCTCCTGAATAATTACTACATATTAGCAGTAACAATTAACTCACTATAGACGCACCTGGCCTTTAATTGACTAGAAATAACACATTTTCGTTCAACAACTTCAAGTTCAAAGCCATGAAGAACTTCATATAACGCTCTGACAGCTTGATGATCCACGTTAGTCATAAGTATTTTTACTCCTCTTTGAGCTGCACGATTTAACGCGTGTGATAATCTGACTTGATCGTTCCACGAAAACAGATTTGCTGTATACGAAACAAAACGGTTATCTTCATTCAAAACAGCATAAGGAGGATCGCAGAAAATAAAGTCATTTTGTTCAGCTTGGTCGATTGTTGCTTCAAAATCTTGACAAAGTATCTCTGTACCTCTCAAAGCAATAGACGATTCCTGTAGAGCATTTCTATCAAATAAGAGGTTTTTTACTTTTCCATAAGGAACATTAAATTTTCCATCTCTGTTTACTCGATACACTCCATTAAAACACGCTTTGTTAAGGTAGATTGTTCTAGCAGCAGAAGTAGCGTTTGTCCTTGTTTGCCTATCTCTAATTATGTAATAATATTCTTCAGAATTATGAATTTGATGTATATGTAATTTTTTATATACGCTTTCGAATTCGTCTCTTAAACAAATATATGCATTAACTAATTCAGCATTTATATCGCTAAGGATTGCTTGTTGCGGATTAATATAAAAAAATACAGATCCTCCACCTAAAAATGGTTCTATATAACGATTGAAGTCTAGTAGCAATCTATCACGTTCTTGATTAACGAACCATTTTTTTCCGCCTGCCCATTTTAAAAAAGGTTTTGCCATAATCTGTTCTCGCTTTATCATATTTTTCTCTATTATACCGCATATTCTGCAATAATTCAAGTATTTATTACGCTTTTTGCAATTTAAAACGCTTGATAACAACCTCAATCACAATAATAGTATTGACAATCCCTGCTACTATTGAGTGGCAATAACCACCCCCGAAACCGTTTTACATCACGGTTTCGGGGGTTTGTTGTATGGCAGGCACAGCGGCATCACTTTTCTGCCTTACCCACTCCATAACCGCCGGCTGTTCGCCCTACATTTCGCAGTACCGAAAAACATCACAGTTATGCAGTTTATAAATTGACATACAGGCTCGGATATAGTATAATTATACTGATTAGGGTCTGCATAAAATCAGGCAGACAAAAAATCACAGATACTAAAAGCTGCAAAAGAAAGGACGATACAGTTGATATTCGCCGATTTATTTTTTCTGTACTTCTTTATGGCTCTGTGCTTTATAGCATATTTCATCTGCCGTAAAACAGTATATCGAAACTGGGTGCTTATCGTATTCTCAATGATATTCTACGCATGGGGCGAGCCGGTGTGGGTATTCCTGCTTATAGGAAGCGTTACCGTAAACTATGTCGGCGGACTTCTGATAGATAAGTTCCGTGACACTAAAAAAGCTACAGCAGTGACCGCCTGTACGCTTGTGTTCGATATAGGACTTCTTGTATTCTTCAAGTATACAGGCTTCCTTGTCGAAAACTTCAATGCAATAAGCCCTGTGGATTTGCCCGTTCCGCATATTGAAATGCCGATAGGCATCAGCTTCTTCACATTCCAGATCATCTCTTATATTCTCGACTGCTACTGGGGCAAGATAAAGGTGCAGAGAAGCTGGTACAAGCTGCTTATGTACATTTCGATGTTCCCGCAGCTCGTTGCAGGTCCCATTGTCCGCTATGCCGTAATCGAAAACGAGATAGACAACAGAGTTATAACCTCTGCCGATGTAAGCGAGGGTATTACAAGGATCTGTATGGGTCTTGGTAAAAAGGTCATCCTTGCAAACAACCTCAGCACTATCGTTGATACGTTCTTCAAGACCGGCGATCTTGCGTCTTTGTCCGTTGTCGGAACGTGGTACACGGTAATAGTCTACGCTATGCAGGTTTACTTCGACTTCTCCGGATATTCCGATATAGCCATAGGTCTTGGACGTATATTCGGTTTCCACTTTGACGAAAACTTCCGTTATCCGTTTGTCAGCAAGAATATCACTGAGTTCTGGCAGAGATGGCACATCTCGCTCGGTACATTCTTCCGTGACTACCTGCTGTATGTTCCTATCTTCGGTAAGAGAAGAAAATACCTCAACCTCTTTCTTGTATGGTTCTGCACAGGCTTCTGGCACGGCGCAAACTGGAACTATATAATCTGGGGTCTTTACTTCGGACTGTTCATTCTGATAGAACGTACCATAGGCAACAAGAACATGAGAAAGATGCCTAAGGCTGTTGCGCATATTTACAATACGATAGTGGTTGTTGTCGGCTTCGGTATATTCTACTTTACCGATTTAGGCAAGCTCGGCACGTTCCTCGGAAACCTTGTCGGACTTAACGGAAACTCGTTCACAGACAAGATTTCGATGCAGAATATGACAGCTAACGCTTGGCTTTTCATCGTCAGCGTAGTGCTGTGTATGCCTGTTATCCCCGCACTCAAGAAAAAATTAGAAAGCAAAAATCTTTACCTTGCAACCTCTGTAGGTCAGACGGTGCTTAATGTTGCGGTATTTGCACTGAGCAGCATCCTGCTTGTAAACGCCACCAACAACCCGTTTATCTACTGGCAGTTCTGAGAAAGGAGTGAGTAACATTGTCAGACCATATTGATGATAAGGAGCTTGAGGAGCTTAACGAGATATACCGTCGGAAGATGGAATCCCAGAAAAGCCACGAGCCTAAGAAAGCAAAACACGAAAAGCCTGTCAGAGCCGCAAAAAGCGAAGATACTCATTCCGTAAAAGCCACGAAAGGCAAAAAATCCTCAGAAAGCACAAAGCAGATCAGAGTAAAGCCCGAAAAACAGGACAAGGAAGATAAGGTACAGCCCGAAAGCAGTTCCGATTCCGAGCGTAAAAAAAAGCTTGCCGTCAGAATAAACATCGGCGTATGCACTGCATTCTTTGCAGCTGTGGCAATCGGTCTGCTTGTATTGCCACGCCCTACCATATCCGAAGCCGAAAAGCGTAACCTTGCCACCTTCCCTGAGTTTACATGGGACGCTTACTGGAGCGGTAAATACACAGAGGATATAAGCTATTTCTTCAATGATACCGTACCGTTCAGAGATACCTTCAAGTCTATCGGCGCAGGCTTCCGCTCGCTTTTCGGATTCTCGCTGAACGGCGCTGAGATTAAAGGCAATGTCACACAGGTAAACAGCGGTTCATCTCAGACCGAGGTTACAACTGCGTCAACAAAGCCTATCGTTATCGTTACCCCTGCACCGTTGGACACTTCAAGTGACGCTCCCTCAAGCGCCCCCGAAACCGAAAGCAAGAATGATTCTTCTTCAGGAAATCAGCAAAGCGAAACCGGTTCAAAGTCCGATGAAAGCAGTAGTTCGCCTAAGCCCGAAAACACATATACAGAGCCCTCAGACCCGAATGCACAGGTGCTTTTCGAAGAAGGCTCACAGCTTGTTTATCAAAGCGGCGACACCATATACGGCGCACAGATTTACAGTGGCAAACGTGAAAATGCGGAGGACTATGCCAACACGGTAAATTCGCTTGCAAAAGCACTTCCCGGTGCAAACGTCTACAGCCTGCTCACTTTGACGCAGAATACATTCATAACCCCATCTCAGCTTCAGAAGGCTCAGTATACCGAGCTTAGCGACTCCGTATATATTTCAAATATGCTGAGCAAGGATGTCAAGGTCATAGATGCTATGGATGCTCTTTTGCCTCACCAGAAGGAGAATATTTTCTTCCTGCGTGACTGCCACTGGCAGCAGCTTGGCGCATATTATGTCGCTCAGAGTTTTGCCAAAGCCGCAGATGTAAAATTCGCAAAGCTGTCCGATTACGATAAATACGAGAAGGATTGCTTAGGCTCCGTCTATGCCGCAACAAAGTATGACGGGCTTATGTACGAGGGCGAAACATTCACTTATTATGTACCCAAGAACGACTATACCACCGAGTATTACAATGCAGATTATGAGTATCAGTTCGAATATCCGCTGATGCCCGCATCAGACTACAGCGCAAGCTCATTCTACAGTCTTTATATGGTTGCCGACAGCTATATAAAGCATATCACCACCGATGTAAAGAATGACAGAGTTCTTGTTGTGCTTAAAGACGATTACCCCAGCGCAATGATACCCTGCCTCACGTCATCGTTCAGTGAAATATATGTCATAGATGTGCGCTATTGCAACTTCAACGTTGCTTCCTTCTGCGTTGAACACGGGGCGACCGATGTTCTTGTCGGTATGACGCCTGAAAACGCACTCGGAGAAATAGGCGATACACTGTCATATCTGCTGAATATCTGATTTATAAATATGCCTTTGCGTAACGCAGGAACAATCTGCGGCAAGGGCGTATTTGTTTATATCGGCAAACGGCAGGCGGTTTATATTCGGTTAAATGAAGGAAAATATAATATAAGTAATTAACACCAGTTAAAGAAACGGAGGAAATAATATGTTTCATATAATGGTTGCGGAAGATGATACAAACACAAGAAAACTGATGTGCACAGTGCTTAAGCAAAACGGCTATGAGCCGGTACCTGCCGTTGACGGCATAGACGCACTTGACATACTCGACAGACAGCACGTTGATCTTATCCTGCTTGACGTAATGATGCCCCGTATGGACGGCTACGAATTTGTTAAAACGCTTCGTGAGGGCGGCTGCAACACCCCTGTTCTTATGGTGACCGCACGAGAAACCTCGGCTGATAAAATTGCGGGATTCCGTGCAGGAACGGACGATTATATGGTAAAGCCCGTTGATGACGAGGAAATGCTCCTTCGCATATCCGCACTCCTGCGCCGCAGTAACATTGCCAACGAGCATAAGCTCCACGCAGGCAATACCGTGCTTGACTACGATGCGCTTACAGTTACCTGCGGCGGCGTCACCCACGAGCTTCCCAACAAGGAGTTTATGCTGCTGTTCAAATTGCTCAGCTATCAGAACAAAATATTCACACGCCGTCAGCTTATGGACGAGCTGTGGGATATGGAAACCGAAACCGATGAAAGAACGATCGACGTACATATCAACCGTCTGCGTGAGCGTTTCCGTGACAACGAGGATTTCGAGATAGTGACTGTCAGAGGGCTTGGCTACAAGGCTGTGCTGAAACAGCATTGACTTAAAACGGAGGAATAAAATGCACAAGAGAATAAGCGATGAAGAAAAGCGTTTACGCTCGATAAACGCTTATGTTGTGTTGTTCGTATTTTTTATAATGGTATCCGCAGGCATTATCTGCGTGATGATCTATAATATCCTCAATGCTTTCGGTCTGATGAAGCATATTGAGGTAGTACCTATGCTTATGCCCCTGATAATGCTCTGCTCGTGCGTAATTATCGGCAGTATACTTTCTGCGATGCTGTCAGGCATACTTCTCCGTCCGCTAAACGATCTCAAGGAGGGTCTGCTCAAGGTTTCAAAAGGCGATTTTTCGGTAAGACTTGAGGAAAACGGAAACAGCGAGCTTTCACATATACAGGAGAATTTTAACATAATGGTAAAGGAGCTTGGCAATACCGAGCTTTTCAGAAATGATTTCATAAACGACTTCTCACATGAATTCAAAACTCCCATGGTTTCCGTATACGGCTTTGCAAAACAGCTTAAAAAAGGCGGTCTTACAAAGGAGCAGGAGGATGAATATATCGACATAATCATAAATGAATCGCAACGGCTCATAAATATGTCGAGCAATATCCTTATGCTGAACAAGCTGGAAAACCAGGAGATAATCACCGATAAGAAGGAATTCTCTCTTGACGAGGAGCTTCGCAGATGCGTTCTGCAGTTACAGAGCCAGTGGGGCGCAAAGAATCAGGAGGTAATCCCCGAGCTTTGCGAGCTTAACTATTACGGCAACAGCGAAATGCTGAAGCAAGTATGGCTGAACGTTATAGGCAACGCTATAAAATACACTCAGGAAGGCGGTACTATCGAGATACGCCTTGACATAAACCCGAAGAACAGCAATGAAATCCGTGTGCGTGTCACCGATAACGGCATAGGAATGGACAAAGCCACCACAGAACGTATTTTCGAGAAATTCTATCAGGGCGACAGCTCACACGCAACAGGCGGCAACGGGCTGGGTCTTGCTATGGTAAAGCGTATCGTTGAGCTGTGCGGAGGAAGGATCCGTGTTAAAAGCGAGCTTAACAAGGGTACGCAGTTCACCGTCTATCTCCCCGCTCAAAACAAAGAAACCGAGAAAGAAGATAAGAAAAAGAAAAGTTTAAATACCGTTAACACAGCAGGTTTAAAATAAGCCGAAATATTGTTTGATACAGAATATAAAATACAGTCTGTCGTTAAACCTCTTGTTTATCGAAAATGGGGTTGCAGGGGCATAGCCCCCGTACAGGTCGTCAGCCATTTGTGCCACTGCATCGTGCAGTGGCTTTGTGTGGCTGACTGCAAGCATCCTTGCTTGGTCTAGGGGCGGTAGCCCCAGTAATATAGCCCCGGCACGGATGCCGGGCGTGTATGCCAAAAGGCTCTGCACGATGCAGAGCCAACCAAGCATACACAGCCCTTCACCACGGGGAAGGGGTTTGGGGTTAGGGATTGAGAACAAGCACTTTTTTGGAAAAACAGACTTTTTCTACAGTCTGATAAAATAATCTTATACCCATTATTTAAAACTTTACGAAAAGGACAAAACGATGCTACAACTGAAAAACATAACAAAGGATTATAAAATCGGAAACGAAAAGGTCCACGCACTCAGAGGCGTCAGCATTGACTTCCGGGAAAGCGAGTTCGTGTCTGTACTCGGTCAGTCGGGATGCGGCAAGACCACGCTTTTAAACATTATAGGCGGTCTTGACAGATACACCGACGGCGACCTTATCATCGGCGGAAAATCCACAAAGGAATTCAAAAGCGCAGATTGGGATACATACCGCAATCACTCGATCGGATTCGTATTCCAGAGCTATAATCTGATACCGCACCAGACGGTGCTTTCAAATGTCGAGCTTGCTCTGACTCTGTCAGGCGTGTCAAAGTCCGAAAGAAGACAAAGAGCAAAGGAAGCGCTTGTTAAGGTCGGACTTGGCGACCAGCTGAAAAAGAAGCCCAATCAGATGTCGGGCGGTCAGATGCAGAGAGTTGCCATCGCAAGAGCGCTTGTAAACGACCCCGATATACTGCTTGCCGATGAGCCGACAGGTGCGCTTGACAGCGAAACCAGCGTTCAGATAATGGAGCTTTTAAAGGAAATATCCAAAGATAAGCTGATAATTATGGTAACGCATAACCCCGAGCTTGCCGAAAAATATTCAAACAGAATAATAAGACTTCTTGACGGTAAGGTAGTCGATGACACAAACCCTTATGACCGTAACATTGTCGAGCCTATCGAGAATAAAAAAGGCAAAGAAAAGAAGGCAAAGAAGCCGTCAATGTCCTACCTTACCGCTCTGTCGCTCAGCCTTAATAATCTTATGACCAAAAAAGGCAGAACGTTTATGACCTCTTTTGCAGGAAGCATAGGTATTATCGGCATAGCGCTTATCCTGTCAATATCGAGCGGCGCACAGCTTTATATAAAATCGGTCGAGGAGGAAACGCTCGCAAGCTACCCCATATCCATTTCACGCAATTCTATGGATATGACCTCTATGATGACGTCAATGATGAAGGAAAACAAGAGCAACGGCACCGATGACGGCAAGATACATTCAAACAATATAATGGGCAGTATGGTTAATTCTATGCTCACCCAGCTTAAATCCAATGATTTAAAGAGCTTTAAATCCTATCTTGAAAATGACGGAAAAGAAATAAACGATTATGTCAGCGATATAAAGTACGGCTATTCCACTCCGCTCAATATTTTCAGGAACGATAAGGATAAAGGCATAATTCAGGTAAACCCCGCTACCCTGTTTGAAGATATGGGTATGACTAACGCAATGTACGACTCACAGCTTATGAGCAATGTTGTAAGCACAAGCTATGACACCTGGACAGAGCTTCTTGACAATGATAAGCTGTTAAACGAGCAGTATAAGGTGCTTGCAGGAAGAATGCCGAGCGCTTACAATGAAGTTGTCGTAATGGTAAACAAGGATAACGAGATTTCCGACTACAGCCTTTACTGTATGGGACTTATGGACAGCGACGAGCTTGTCAATGCAGTAAAAAGCGCTATGAGCAGCAATAACGAAAAGGTCGACTTCACAAGCAAATTACAGACCTACACATACGATGAGCTTCTCGGACTTGAATTCAGACTTGTGACAAACCCCGAATTCTACGAAAAGGAAAACGGTATCTGGACAGACAAGAGCGATGACAAGATTTATATGACAAAGGTTGTCGAGGACGCCGAGCCTATAAAGGTTGTCGGCATTATAAAGCCCGAAGAGAACAGCATTATGTCGTCAAGCTCTTCATCCGCAATAGGCTACACTCACGAGCTTACAGAGTATCTTGTAAACAAGGTAAATGACAGCGAGGTTGTAAAGGAGCAGAAAAATTCTCCCGACACTGATATTTTCACCGGCAAGGAATTTGCAAAGGACGAGGATAAAAAGGCTGTCACAATGGATGATATAAAGGCATATATCGCAACACTGCCCGAGGAAAAGCAGGCAGAAATTATGTCACAGCTTCAGCAGGCACAGCAGATGGGTATGACCGAACAGCAGATAGCAGACGCTTTTGCAAAGCAGATGAGCACCGAATCCGAAGCTACCTATGACGGTAATATGACGCTTCTCGGTGTTGCTTCTCTTGACGAGCCGAGTATGATAAGCATCTATCCGAAGGACTTTGACGCAAAGGAAAAAATCGAAGAGATCATCAGCACTTATAACGATAAAGTCAAAGCCGATGGCAACGAAAACCTCAAGATTGAGTATACGGATATTGTCGGACTGATGATGACCTCGGTATCAACGATAATCGACGCAATAAGCGTTATCCTTATCGCCTTTGTTGCGATCTCGCTTGTCGTATCATCTATAATGATAGGCATCATCACCTACATTTCCGTGCTTGAGCGTACAAAGGAGATTGGCATACTTCGTGCTATGGGCGCAAGCAAGAGAGATATTTCCCGTGTGTTCAACGCAGAAACGCTCATTGTCGGCTTTGCCGCAGGCGCTATCGGTATCGGAGTAACACTGCTTCTGCTTATCCCCGCAAACGCTATAGTGTACAACCTCACCGGCATTTCAGGTATGTGCGTACTGCCGTGGCAGGGCGCAATAATACTGGTAATTATCAGTATGCTCCTTACACTTATCGCAGGACTTATCCCCTCACACTATGCAGCTAAGAAAGATCCCGTCCTTGCACTGAGAAGCGAATAAGACAGCTTAAACCGATATGTAAAAAAGCGAAAATCCACTGCTTTCGGGCAGTGGATTTAGTCTATAGATAAACTGATTATTATTAAACCCCACACAGTGAAATATATCGCCAATACCGCCGAAAACATTTTCAGTGCCGACAGGGCATTAATAATTTCGTGAGTGTATCAGTGCAACTGCTCTAACATTGACCCTTCAAAAAAACGCCACTAACCTGAGATATATATACTAATATGCGGACGTGTAGCGTTAAGCGTCCCTGCATTGACAGGATATACAATGTTCAGGTGGTTTTACAAGTTCCGCTAACACCCCGACGGGGTGTGGGTATGGGTAAGGAAAGAGGGAGCCAAGAGGGAGAAAACCTAAGGGACAGGGAGAGGGGCTGTCAAGTCCCTTGTCCTGATCCCTTTGGTTGTCTCCCTCTTTCATATTGACAGGTGTACCCACTCGAATAGCGAACCCGAGAAGTGCTGTCCGACAAACAGAACTATCGGTAGCTTGCTATCGTGGTCTAAGCTGAATGATATTGCAGAAGTACATCAAATACAAAACTTTTTCTACAAGCTGAATCCACTGCTTTCTGGCAGTGGATTTTTTCGTCAGTAAACCGCTTGTATCATCAATTCATTATCTTACAAAAAATTGCTCCCGACATAAAGACGAGAGCAATCATATTAACTTAATTATCAGTTACCTCTGTTATTCAGAAGTGCCGAAAGCTCCGTGAAAGGATCGTCATCACCTGACTCCCCTGCATTTGCAGGTGTTTCGGGGAAAATAAGGGATTCCGTGAAAGAGTTATCCGCCGATTTTTCCGAGCCTGTATCCTCTGTGGGAGTAGAAGCGAGAACTGTCTTTGCTACAGCCTCATCCGATGTAATCATAGAATGACCCTCGCTGTCCTTAAAGCAGGTAGCGATAACGGTAATAACCATCTCATCCTTCAGATCGCTGTCAAAGTCAACACCGTGTATAACCTGTACATCCTTTGAAGCCGACTGTGTAAGTAACTGCATTACCTTTTCAGCGTCATCAAGAGGTGTATCCTCAGACATAGTAAGATTAACAAGCAACTTTCCTGCATTCTTGATGGATGTTTCAAGAAGCGGACTGTTAACAACCTCAGCTACAGCCTCCTCAGCTCTCGTATCACCTGAGCCGTGACCTATAGCCATGTGTGCGTCGCCTGCACCCTCAAGAGTGGATCTTACGTCCTCAAAGTCTATGTTGATAAAGCCGTCGTGTGTGATAAGATCCGAAATACCCTTTACAGCCTGATAAAGCACATTATCCACCATTGCATAAGCCGCCTTGATAGAAATGTTCTTTTCCTTAATGGAAAGCAGCTTCTGGTTAGGCACGATTATAAGTGCGTCAACGTACTTTCTCAGCTCCGCAATGCCCTGGAGAGCAAGATTCATCTTGTACTCTCTTTCAAATTCAAAGGGCTTTGTAACTACGCCGACAGTAAGTATACCTTTCTTCTTTGCAATCTCTGCAATAACAGGAGCCGCACCTGTGCCTGTACCGCCGCCCATACCTGCGGCAACAAATACAAGAGATGCACCGTTCAGTGCTTCCTCAATATCATCGCTGTTTTCCTTTGCAGATTCAGCCGCAACGGGAGGCTTTCCGCCTGCACCACGACCCTTGGTGGTCTTTCTGCCTATCTGCACACGCTCCATAGCACTGCCGTCCTTAGCCTTAAGTGCCGCTACATCCGTGTTTACTATGATAAAGTCAACGCCTTCGACGTTGTTTCTGACCATGTTCTCTACTGCGTTTCCGCCGCCGCCGCCAACGCCTACAACTTTTATCTTGACGTCACGCTCAAACTCTTCTTCATCGAATTCAAAGCTCATTTTTGCATTCCTCCGTTTTATTTACAGATAAAACTGTCTACTTTAATATTTTAACAGATTCGTATTGTAATTGCAAGCGTTTTGTTAAAAAATATCATCATAATTTGAATAACGCTTTAAAATTACCACAATATCTTGCGTTTTTAACTCTTATTCGGCAGGTTCTTCGGGATCTGTAGTATCTCCCGGAACGACTTCCGGTTCGGATGATGTTTCGCCGCCGCTGTTTGTGTTGCCTCCGCTCGTATCGTCCTTACTGCTTGTGTCTTCATAGTCGGGTCTGAATGTGACCTTCATATTATATGCGTTTTCGCTCAGCTGCGAAAGAATAAGAGTTCCCTTTTCACCGTCAAACTCGCCCTTTTCGATAAGATTCTTCGCCACCGTCAGTTTAAGTGCGGCGTCTGTGACATCGCCAAGCTCAAGCGTCAGCTTGTTGTCATAAGTGAGTTTGATGCTGTATATACTTGTAATATCTATCGTTGTGATGTGTTCGCTTATTCCTACATCCTTGCAAAGCCCGATAAGCATAAATACATTTTCGTATTTCTGCTGTGCCTCATATTCGTCCTCGTCGTCGATTCCGTCATACGTCTTGACCGCCCTTAACAGCTTGCTCAGCATATTTCTGCTGCCCTCATCTGTAACCGACAGGAAATCTCCCGATGAAGCATATTCAGGATCGAAGCCCGTCACCACAACACATTTCTTATCCGGTGTTTTAAGATTAGCGTTCATTATTCTGCCGTTCTCACTTACAAGATAATAAACATTGTTTTTCTTTACATTTGCTATTGCGGTTGCAGGATTCAGATTAATTTCAAGCGCACAGGTGAATATATTACGTCTGACCTCGACCTTATCTACATAAGGGAGCTTGTCGATAAGCCGCTGTCTTACCGCACCCACATCCATAAGTATCAGATTATCTCCCGTGTTTACCCCTGCGGCATCTATTATCTGCTGTTCGGTATACACCGTGTCGCCTGTTATCCTGTACTTTGACAGATTGAACAGTACGGTTGTCGAAAGCACCGCCAGTATTACTGCCGCCAGAATACCGAATATCACATAATATACAATGTACGCCGAAAGGCGCTTCCTGCGTTTCTTTTCTTTCCTGTCCGACTTTGAACGGGGCTTGTTGCGCAGTACCCTGTTTTGTATATCCACAGGCTTCACTACAGGAATATCGGTGCGTGTATTCTCGCTTAAAAAGCTCGGCATCGGGCTGTCTCGCCTATCGGGACGGGCTGTTTTGTTATCCGTCCGCTCCTGCCTGTTATAAGCCGCAGGCTGTTTTCTTGTATCCTTTTTCTTTTTCGCCTGCTTTACCGCTTTTTTGTCTGCTTTTTTCTTATCGCTCTTTTTTCCTGCTTTACTGTTGCTGTTATTGTTTTCCGGTACGGGTGCGGGTATCGGCTGTCTTACGTCAGGTTTGCGGTTCTTTGCCGAAGGCGGCATTTCTGTCCACATACCGCTTTTATCTCTTTTTATTGTGTCAGCCATTTTCGCACCTCCTTCTTTTAAATTCTTCTGATGTCTGCTCCCACGCTGTAAAGCGATTTCTCTATTGCTTCATATCCTCTGTCGATATGTGATATACCGCCTATTGTCGATGTTCCTTCCGCACACAGAGCCGCAATAACCAGTGCCGCCCCTCCTCTGAGATCGGGAGAAACCAGCTCCGCCGCAGAAAGACGTCGTACTCCCTGCACCACAGCAACTCTGCCCTCCGTCTTGATTTTAGCCCCCATACGAAGAAGCTCGCTCACATGACGATAGCGGTTATCGAATATATTTTCCACAAACACCGCAGTTCCGTCCGCCACAGTGCATACAGCCATAAGCGGCGCCTGTGCGTCTGTCGGAAAATACGGATACGGCATCGTCCTTATAGTATGCGGAGCCTTCAGCCTTTCAGGCGCTTTGATATAAATGCTGTCCTTGCCGAATGAATATACCCTGCATCCCATTTCCTTAAAAACCGGTACGACAGCCCCGATATGCCCAATATCCGCACCGCTCAGGATAAGCTCACCGCCTGTGACAGCCGCACAGCACATATAAGTCACCGCCGCTATCCTGTCGGGCATCACGCTATGCTCCGCTCCGCAGAGTTTTTCCTTGCCTCTGATAACTATCCTGTCAGTGCCTGCACCGCTTATTTGCGCTCCGCAAGCCGTCAGAAATCCCGCAAGGTCGGTTATCTCAGGCTCTTTCGCCGCACCGTCCACCACAGTAACACCGTTTGCGGTCACCGCCGCAAGCATAATATTCTCTGTAGCGCCAACCGACGGGAACGAAAGCGATATTTCCGTGCCATTAAGCCCTTTAGGTGCCGAGCAGTCAAGAAAACCGTGCGTTTCCTCAATCACCGCACCCATACTGCGAAGTGCCGACAGGTGCAGGTCTATCGGTCTCGGTCCCAGTTCGCACCCTCCGGGATATGACATCCTGCAATGTCCCGTCCTGCCAAGCACCGAACCGAGAAAAACTATCGAAGAACGCATTTCACGCATCAGCCTTACCGGTATCTCACAGTTGCCTATAGCACAAGCGTCCGATATAACGGTACTGCCACTGCGCCTGCATTTTACCCCTATATGCGAAAGTATACGCAGAGCCGCATCAACATCGGTAAGTCTGGGACAGTTATGTATTACACTTTCCCCGTCTTTTATAAGCACCGTTGCCGCAAGTATCGGCAGTGCCGCATTCTTTGCACCGTGGAGCGAAAGTTCGCCCTCGATTTTGCGGCCACCGTTTATTATAAGCTTCTGTTTATCCAAATTATCACCCTCTCATAGCTTTTCTTCATATTATGCTACTGAGGATAATAAGGTGAAATCTTTACTTTATTCCCATAAGTTCCGTTATCTCACGGAGTATTATGCCTGCCGCATCATGCTTTGATAGCTTTGCGGCATTTTCACTCATAAGTCTGAGAAGTTCGGGATCGTCCGCAAGCCTGTTCACAGTGTCGATAAGCACACTGCCTGTAAGTTCCTTGTCGTCAATTATCCTGCCTGCGTTTGCATTCTGCAATGTAAGCGCATTGTAATACTGGTGATTTTCAGCCGCATACGGATACGGTATAAGCACCGATGCCCTGCCTATCGCCATTATTTCCGTCAGCGTCATCGCTCCGGCTCTTGTTATAATAAGGTCGCTTGCGCACATACAGGTATACATATTGTCAATATATTCCTTTATGATAAAGTGAGGATTTCCTGCGTCCACCCCGTTATCCTCAAGGCTTTGCATGAACGTATCCCTGCCGTGCTTTCCGTAGCCGTGTATGTGATTTATATTACCCTTTTTCTGCTCATAAGCAAGTAGCTGTACAACCGCCTCATTGAGCCGTGAAGCGCCTTGGCTTCCTCCTGCGGAAAGTATAGTCAGACAATCGGGAAGACCGAGCCTTTTCCTTGCCGCAGACTTTTCCTCTATCGGAATATTGTTTCTCAGCGGATTTCCCGTTACCACGCATTTTTTGCATTCGCCAAGATGCTTTTTTGCGTCTTCCGTGCCGAGCATCACAAGGTCAGCCTTCGGCGCAAGCATCTTTACCGATACACCCGGAAGAGAGTTACTTTCATGAAGTGCGGTTTTTATTCCGCATTTTATTGCCGTTTTCAGCACAGTTCCTGTCACATATCCGCCCGTTCCGATAACAAGGTCGGGCGAAAAGTCGTCAAATATCTTTTTAATACGCTTTCCTGCGCTGAGATAATAATGCACAGCCTGAATATTCAGCTTTATATTATGCGGTGTCAGCTTACGCTGGATACCTGCCATTTTTACCGATGCAAAATCATATCCCGCCTTTTTCACAAGCTTTGCTTCAAGCCCGTCGGGAGAGCCGATAAACAGTATATTTGTATCGGGAAATACTTCCTTCAGCTTATCCGCTATGGCAAGCGCCGGGTTTATATGTCCGCCCGTACCGCCTGCGGCAAATGCAACATTCATATTCTTTTCCTTTCACAAGCAGTAAATCAGGTGTTTGCGTCTTTGGATATACTGAGCAGTATTCCTACCTCAGCCAGCTGTGTCAGCAATGCGCTTCTGCCGTAGCTGAAGAACGGGAGCGAAATACCGGTATTCGGTATCGCATTGCAGGCAACCGCTATATTAAGGATAGCCTGCAGACCTATCTGCAAAGTAATTCCGAATGCCACCAGTGAGCCGAACTTATCCTTTGCCCTTGCCGCAATGAAAAATCCTCTCACCTCAAAAAGCACAAACAGAAGAATTACCGTCATACCGCCGAAGAATCCAAGCTCCTCGCATATTATCGAGAAAACAAAGTCGTTCTGGCTTTCGGGCAGGTAGTAATATTTCTGCCTTGAGTTACCGAGTCCCAGTCCGAACAGGTTGCCCGAACCTATAGTTATAAGCGACTGCGAGGTCTGATAAGTCGATTTTCCCATATCCGAGAAAGGAGCAAGCCAGCCCTGCACTCTTTCCGTTATATAGTCCCACTGTACAACGTAGTACATTATAAGCACTCCGACTACGGCAAGCACGAAAAGCAGGATCAGACCCTTTGCGTTGCACTCACCGACTATCATCATTGCGTATATCAGCACGCAGAAGATTATCATAGCGGAAACGTGTCTTTGCGCATAACAAAGCGCACATATAATACCCATAAGGCAAAGATACAGCAGACAGCCGAGTATTCTTTCCTTCCTGCGTTCGTAATTTCTCTGAAGGAGATATGCTACAAGCAGGATGGATGCGATTTTCAAAAGCTCCGACGGCTGTATCTGTACACCCGCTATAGTTATCCATCTCTTTGCGTCCGCAACAGCGTCGCCCTTGAAGATAACCAGTATCATAAGTATAACGCTGAATCCGAAAAACGCCATTGCAGGATTAAGACCGTTGCCGTTGTCAAAATCCTTCTTTTTGCCGATCATTTTGAACGGCCTTGCCCACATACGATAATCTATGCGTGACAGAATTATCATCACGACAAATCCGACCACCGCCGCAACAAGCTGTTTTTGTGCGTAGGCAAAGCTGTTGCCTTCTTCCTGTAAAGCGTAAGCATAGCTTGCGGAGGACATCATGATGATACCCATAACAAGCAGTATTATCACTACAGTGAACAGCGGCATATCGAATCTTCCACGCTTTGCGTTCGGAACATATTCCATCACCGGTGCGGCGGGAATATTTTTCCACCACTTTTTGAATCTTCCGCTTTTGTGCTTCTTTTCTTTCTTTATTCTATTTTCCGGGGCAGGCTCAGCCTTTTGCTCCGGTATTGTTTCCCTTACGGGCGGAGTCAGCTGTATTCTTTCCGCTCTGCGTCTTTTTGAGGGATCATTCTTTTTACTTCCGTTATTATTTGCGTTGTTGTTATGTGTATCGTCACGCAGCTTGTCAATGTGTCGCTTTCCGTCTGTGTCACGGATATTCTGCTCATACATTGCTTTTCGCTGCTCATAGCTCAGACCTTTTTTATCCGACACGGACAATCCCCCTTTCGATATATTTTGATCAGTTGCCGAAATACTGCAGTAACACTCCGACTACGCAGGCAAACAGTTCGATAGCCGAGAACACCATTACGATCTTGCCCTCTTTCCAGCCGCTCATTTCAAAGCTGTGATGTATAGGTGTCATCTTGAAAAGGCGCTTGCCCTTTGTCAGCTTATAGTAAGTCATCTGTATCATAACAGAAAGTGCTTCCCAGATATATATTGCACAGCAGATGACCATTACGAATTCCGTTCCCGTGCCTATTCCGACAGCGGTAACTATACCGCCTAAGAACATTGAGCCTGTGTCGCCCATCATTACCTTCGCAGGATGAAGATTCCACACCATAAAGCCAAGACAGCCGGCACCTGCCGCCGCCGCAACAAGTCCCATCTCACCCATACCTACAAGCGAGCAGATAAGCACATACGCACCGCAGTAAACAAGCGTTACCGATGAGCAAAGCCCGTCAATTCCGTCTGTAAGATTGACCGCATTTACAAGATACAGTATGCCGAGTCCCATTATTATATAGTAGAAGATTCCGAAATCCACCTGTCCTAAAAACGGGAAATTGATAACAGTAGAGGTATCACCTGCGATAACGTGAGACGTAAAGAATGCGGCGATGATAAGCACCTGCATTATTATCTTCTGCATGGGCTTCAGACCCTCGTTCTGCTTCTTCTTTACCTTTATAAGATCGTCCACAAATCCGACAAAGCCGAACATAAGAGCCATCACAACAGCCGATATAGCCTTTGCGAGCTTCTGCGAGCCTACATCGTCCATATTTATCGCACCGCTTGCCCACATTATCGCAATACCTGCCGCAAACGAGATAACAACGCCTGCGATGAACATAATACCGCCCATTGTAGGCGTGCCGTTTTTCGACTTATGCCAGGCAGGACCTATATCAAGTATCGTCTGACCGAATTTCAGTTTTCTCAGTGCAGGTATTGCCACAAATCCGAGCAGTGCGGTAATTCCGAAGCAAAGCACTGCGGTTATAACGGTAGCGGGAATATTCATAAATCAGTTTTCCTTCCTCTTCATTATATCTTTAACTATTTCCTTCTCGGAAAACGGCAGATACTCGTCACCGATTATCTGATAGGTTTCGTGACCCTTGCCGCAAAGGATTATAACATCGTCCTTACGGGCGGTATCAAGCGCATAAGCTATTGCCTCACGTCTGTCTGTGATACATCTGCACGGCTTTTTACCGCTTATGCCCGTCATTACCTCCCTGATTATTTCATCGGGGTTCTCGTGAGCCGGATTATCAGAGGTGATAACAAGAATATCTGCATTATCCTCAGCCGCCTTTGCCATCATCGGACGCTTTTCCTTGTCCCTGTCGCCTGCCGCACCGAACACGCATATAAGTCTGCCCTTCGTCAAAGGTTTAAGCGTTGACAGCACCTTTATAAGTGCGTCATCGGTATGAGCATAGTCTGTTATTACGGTAAAATCGCCTCTGTAGACAACGTTCATTCTGCCGTCAACACCGTCAAGATCCGAAAGTGCCTTTGCACATTCCGTCATATCAAATCCGAGAGCCGTAACCATCGCTATGGCACACAGCGAGTTCTGAACGTTATACAGCCCCGTCATATTCATATCAACACGACAAGCGGTTTTCTCACGCTCGTTTACAAGCATATACGAGCATCCCGTTGCATTCATCCTGATAAATTCCGCATGATAATCGGCATTGCCTTCGGTGCTGTAGGTTACCGCAATATCGGAAAACTCCCGTGCAAGCCTTTTGCCGTACTCATCGTCTATATTTATGACAGCGGTTTTGCACATTGTGAAAACACGCCGTTTTGCCTGAAAATAATTTTCCATCGTACCGTGATAATCAAGGTGATCACGGGTAAGATTCGTAAATCCTGCGACCGCTATCCTTTCATCGCCTATACGGTACTGGTCAAGAGCCTGCGAACTTGCCTCCATAACGCAGTAATCTGCGCCGTTGCTCACCATTTCTCCAAGCCACGAATACAGAACAGTCGCTCTCGGTACGGTAGGAGTACCGTGCTGTGACGGCTTAAGCTTGCCCGAGCAGGTATCGTTTCCCGCCGTGCCTATACATCCGCACTTCTTGCCGAGCGTGGTAAGAATATGCTTTACAAAATGTGCCGTAGTGGTCTTGCCGTTCGTTCCCGTGACCGCAAGCAGTCCAAGCTTCTCCGAAGGCTTACCGTAAAAGCTGTTCAGCAGCCTTGCAAGGCACAGCCTCGTGTTATCCGTAACAAGCTGTTTTCCGCACTTTATATCGTGGTCGGTGACTATCATAACAGCACCCTTTGAAAGCATTTCAGCCGCAGCGCTGTGACCGTCAAACCTTGCGCCCTTTACACAGACAAATATACTGCCCTGCTTTACCTCTGCGGTGTTGTCGGTAACACCCGTTACAACCGCATTTTGGGTCCCTGCCTTTTCGGCTTCGGGACAAATTTCATACAGCCTGATAATACCCACTCCTGTCAGAAAGATCGAATAGCCGAAAGCATCAGCCCGTTTCGTTGTTTACAAGGAAATTGACCTCTATAACAGATCCTCTGTATACCACCAGTCCGGAATTAACGCTCTGGCTTACCGCCTTTGCTTCGCTTCCTGTTGCCGCACCGGTAATACTTATGTTGAGTCCTGCCTCGCTCAGTGCCTTGTTTGCTTCTTCGACCGTCATTCCTATTACATTCGGCACAGTCGACATTCTGTAATCCGATAACGGAATATCTCCCATATACAGCATTACCGTGCTTCCGCTCGGCATAACCGTACCTGCCGACGGCACCTGACCTGTTACCTCTGTACCGTCCGTACTGCCTATGTACTCTGCTTTAAGTCCTGCGGCTGTAAGCTGTGCCTCCGCTCTTATACTGTTATATCCTCCGACCCACGGAACAGTAACATCCTGCTGTGCAAGCTCGTCAGCCGTATACTGAGGATATATTCCCATATATTCAAGGCCTTCCTTGAACACAGCCGATACTACGGGCGCCGCGATAGCACTTCCGTAGATATATCCCGATGTAGGCTCGTCGCATACGACAAGCATAACATATTCGGGGTCGTCTATCGGCACTATGGCGCAGAATGTCGCAACATATCTCAGTTCCGGTGTCTTTCCGCTGTTGTAGTCGTCTATCTTCTCCGAAGTACCGCTCTTGCCGCCTATGCGATAGCCGCTCATATATGCGTTACCGCCGCCGTTTGCGGTTACAACGTCCTCAAGTATCTTACGCATCGTTGCGCTTGTTTCTTCGCTTATTACCTGACGTCTTACCACCGTCTGCGCAGACTTCACGACATTTCCGTCACTGTCTATTATCTTATCCACAACATATGGTGTGACAAGCTTACCGCCGTTTACGACAGCCGCCGCCGCTGTAACCATCTGTATGGGCGTAACCTTTGTCGTCTGACCGAATGCCGAGCTGGAAAGCTCAACTATTCCCATATCGGATTCTTTCACATACAGCGAATCTGCTTCGCCCGGCAGATCTATTCCCGTCTTTTCGGTAAAGCCGAATGCCTCGAAATATTTGCTGAACTTCTCCACACCGAGAAGCTGACCTATCTTTATAAATGCAGGGTTGCACGAGCGGATCATCGCTTCTGTAAGATTTGATACACCGTGACCGCCTATGTTCCAGCATCTTATCTTCGTTCCCGCAACATCTGCAATGCCCGAGCATTCGAATGTGCTGTCAAGCGATACAACTTCCTCCTCAAGTGCCGAAGCGCAGGTGAACATCTTGAATACAGAACCCGGAATATACAGTTCGCTGACCGCCTTGTTCTGCCACTGCTTTCCCCATATCTCCTGCTTTTTAGCAAGTATTTCTTCCTCGGTCTTCTTGTCCGCCGACATCTTGGCAAGCGTCAGCCTGTCGCTTTCAAAGTAAACATGTGACGGATCGTTCGGATCGAATCCGGGCGATGTCGCCATTGCCACAATAGCGCCCGTTTTCGCATTCATAATAATACCCGTACTGCGGTTTGCCAGCTTATGCTGTGAAACCGTGATTTCAAGATTCTTTTCAAGATAATACTGAAGCGTTTCGTCAATAGTCAGCACAAGGCTGTTGCCGTCCTTTGCCGAATAGCGTGCGGAATAGTCATAAGGCATTGCGTTTCCGTGAGCGTCTGTTGTTGTGATAACTCTGCCGTCCGTACCCTTAAGATACGAATTGTAGTATGCCTCGATGCCGTAGCCCTCTTCATTCTCGTTTACAAATCCCAGAACGCTTGCCGCAAGAGTTCCGTTAGGATAGCTCCTCTCACTGTTTTCAACAGTGTAAACGGAATAACGGTTAAGGTTGTTCTTCAGTACGAAGTTGTTGATTTTTTCAACTGTACTGCGGTCCACCTTCTTCTTGACCACATAATAGCGTGAAGAAGTGTCCTTGCACGCTTCTGTCAGCGTTTCATATTTAACGCCGAGTATCTCGCTTATTCCCTTGCATATAAACTCACGGTTCTCAGGCTCGTTTTTTTCAATGTCGCCCGGCGAAATGATAACATCCCACACGGTAGCGCTTTGCGCCAGCACCTTGTTGTTGCGGTCGTATATCGTTCCACGCTTTGCCTTTATGTCAAAGCTGCTCTGTTGCTGATCGGTAGCCATTGCAGACAGTTCCTTGCTGTCAATGACCGAAACCTTGAACAGCACACCGCTGACAATGCCGGTGACACCTATACACAATGCCACCAGAATAACCAGTATGCGTTTTTTCATGCCTTGCGTGAGCTTTAAGTCCATAGATTTCTCCTTGCCGGTAAAATGAGATAACGGCAAAAGCCGCCGATGATTTAAGCAATAAAAATTACTTTCGATAAAAAAGCATTATCCTTTCCTCGTAAACACAGCCGTATCAACGTGGAAAGGAGCCCTGCTTGTTCATTTATATGCCCTAAAATCCGAGATATTCTAAAATCCCGTTAAACCAGTCCTGAACAGTGACAAAGATATTGTCATTATCATTCTTCGCTGTTTCAGTCATGTTTCCGGTATTCATCTCAACGTATCTTTCCTGCGATGCGCTGACCTTCTGCATACCGAGTTCGCTGACTGCGTATTGCTCTACATTCTCAAGCGAAACCGAACCGCTCAGCTGATTGCTCAGTGCGGTATTTATGCTCTGTGCGTCCGATAACGCCTGCGTTTCGTTGCTTATCTTCAGATTGACCTCGCTGAGTGCAGCCTTGCTGTATAAGAACATTACAAACACTGCGAGGAAAACTGCGCCTATTACTGCCACTGCCACAGGTCTGCCTGATTTTGCAACGGAAGACGTAGCGACCTTAAGCTCCGGTTTCTTTTCGGGAGTCTGCTGTTCTTTTCTTTTTGACGTGTCGAACAAGGACATATCATAAGCCGTACTTGTTCTGTTGTGCGGTGTTGTCATTATTATTCCCCCTTATTAAAGTTTCTCTATTACTCTGAGTTTTGCACTTCTTGATCGGTTGTTCACCGCAAGCTCCTCTTCGCTTGCGGTTACCGGCTTTCTGTAAACCGTTCTGCCTCTCGGTTTCTTTCCGCATACGCAAACAGGAAAATCCGGCGGACAGGTACAACCTGTGCAATATTCTCTGAATGTATTTTTTACTATCCTGTCCTCTATCGAATGGAAGGTGATAATTGCGAGCCTTCCTCCTGCCTTAAGCCTTTCAAAAGCCTCCGACATTCCTTTTTTCAGTTCGTCAAGTTCACCGTTTACTTCTATTCTTATCGCCTGAAAGGTCTTTTTGCAAGGGTTCTTCTCCTTGCGGACCTTCAGCGGTACGTTCCTTTTTACTATCTCGGCAAGCTCCAGCGTTGTCTTTATCGGTGCGGTTTCTCTCGCTTTAAGTATACCGCTTACTATGCCGTGTGCGAATTTCTCCTCGCCGTACTCGAAAAGTATCTTTTCCAGCTGTTCCTTGCTGTATTCGTTAACAACATCATAGGCGCTAAGCCCGCTCTTGCTCATCCTCATATCAAGAGGTGCGTCCTCGTGATAGGAAAATCCTCTCTCAGCCGTATCAAGCTGATATGATGAAACTCCGAGATCCATCAGCACCCCGTCAACCTTGCCGACTCCGATTTCATCAAGACTTTCGTCAAACGTTGAAAATTTTCTGTTGATAAGCGTGTGGGGATAGTCCTTCAGCTTTTCCTCCGCCGCCTTTACAGCGTCGGGATCACGGTCAAAGCCGATAAGCCTGCCCGTTGTAAGACGCTTTGCTATCTCGGACGAATGTCCCGCAAAGCCTGTCGTACAGTCAACATAAATACCGTCGGGCTTTATATCAAGCGATTCTATAGTTTCACTCAACAAAACGGGTATATGAATAGGTTTTTCGCTCATATTTCCTCCCGTTTATATTCCAAGCTCAAGCGCAAGCTCTGTCAGATCTTCGTTGTTTGTGTTCTCGTTGAACTTTACCCACGAAGCTTTATCCCATATTTCCGCAGTACCCTCAAGTCCGACTACCACAACATCAGCGGTCAGCGTTGCGTACTCTCTGAGCGGCTGAGGAACAGAAACTCTTCCCTGCTTGTCCGCCGAAATCTCATAAGCACTGCCGAATAAGAATCGTTTTATACTTTGAGTTTTCACCTGCGGAAGTTCATTTATTCTGGCAACCAGCTTCTGCCAGTCCTCTTTTGAATACACCTTTATGCAGGCTGTACCTATTGTTTTCGCAAGGACAAGATCGTTTCCCATTTCTTCACGGAGTTTAAGCGGTATGTTCATTCTGCCCTTTGCATCAAGTGTAGATTTGAATTCGCCTATCACGAGCCTGTCCCTCCTTTCACAAAAAGATACGCCGAAGAGGTGCGACCCCGCACATTTTTCAGAAAAGTTGAATTTCAATGAAAAATAAGTGTCCAAAGCCCCACCAAAGTGTCAAAAAGTGTACATTTATATTATACAGCCCACAGAAAAAAATTTCAAGTGGAAATTTTATCATTTGCTCCAAAAAAGTATCTAAATGCAGTTTTTGAATTTAGTGTATTTTGCACAAAAAACAGCCCTTGAAACAAGGGCTGAACATGATATTTATTGTTACTTTTCAACATATTGTATGTCTTGAGGCAACAGCAACAAGATATTGAGAAAGTGGTGCTTGTGACACAAAATCACAGCTTCCTGCAAAAAGATTTATTTTTTTCTGCGGACATACGTCACATACCTGAACGGGTATTTCTCACCTGTGACGATCTCCTCCTCGCTTTCCTTCTCCCAGTCCGGATTATTATCAAGATTCGGGAAGAATGTATCCGCCTCAAAGCTGTGAAGGATCTTTGTTATATGTGCCTTTTCGCAATAAGGCAGAAGCTGTTCATATACGCTTCCTCCGCCAAGCACGAATATCGGCTTATCCGCCGTTTTCGAATACTCTAAAAACTCATCCACACCGGTAAAGCACTTGATTCCGGGATAATTTTCCGGGTGGTGCGTGATTATAAGGTTCTCCCTGTCGGGAAGAGGTCGCTTAGGAAAGCTCATATAGGTCTTGCTTCCCATAACTATTATGTTTCCGACCGTCATAGCCTTCAGCCTTTTCAGATCCGGCGAAAGATGTGCGAGCAGGTCGCCGTCCTTGCCTATCCCGTAGTTTTCATCTACCGCTACAATAATTTCCATCTTAAAATCCTTTCCGTTTATCTTATTTCAGTGTGTTGACCGAAATATAGCTGTATATGCTGTAAAGCGTATCTTCACCGCTTTTCTTATAGCCCTTTATTCTGAACTTGTACGCCGATCCGCTCTGAAGTGCGGTTGCTGTGCATTTTGCCGTACCGTTGCCGACAGTCACAGTGAGCTTCGTCCACCGTCCGTCCTTATAGACCTCCGCTGTATATGCGTCATAAGAACCTTTGTACCAGCTTATCGTTACAGTGTTCTTTGTAGCCTCTGCCTTATAGAATTTTACGGTTTCGTTTATCAGAGTATAGGCGGAAATATAAGCATAATCGCTGTACAGAATTTTACCGTCTGCATTTTTATATGCTCTTACCCTGAACTTATACTTTGCTCCGCTCTGTAGCGAGGATGCAGTGCATGACGCTGAATTTCCGCCTGATGATACAGTGAGATTCGTCCACTGTCCGCCCTTATATATTTCGGCAGTATAGCCGTCCGCATAAGAAGATTTGCTCCAGCTGAGGCTGACAGAAGAAGCCGAGCTGTTACCCGCCTTAAGTCCTGAAACGGCCGAAGGCAATGTATATGCGGATATGTAAGCGTAGTCGCTGTACATCGTGTAGCTTCCCGACCTTCTGTATGCCCTCACTCTGAACTTATACTTTGATCCGCCCTGTAAAGTGTGTGCCGATGCTCTCGCCTTATTTCCACTGCTCGACAGCGAAAGCGATACCCATCGACCGCCCTTATATATCTCGGCTGTGTAGCCGTCTGCAGAAGGGTCGGTATCCCACGAAACCGTCAGCGAATCATCCGAAGAACCGTCACAGGCAAGACCGCCCACATTACAGGGAGGTATCGCTCCTGTTATTTTCAGCGTAAGCGACGTACTTATACCGTTTATTTTTGCAGGCAGTGTGACAGTACCTGCCGCCCACGGCAGAACGCTTTGCGTATCGCTTATTTCAAGCCGACCGTGCAGCTTGGCGCAAAGTTCGCCTATCGGATAATCCGCCGTACTTCCGTTTGTATAAACGACCTTCGCCCTGATTTTCGTTTCGTTGTAAATAAAGCTGAAATATGTACTGCCGTCGCTTTTCTTCGCATAATATCCGTCATTTCCCGTTGTAAGCGAATCCGCACCGCCGGTCATATACAGCGATACGCTCTTTACCGGATTTTCGATAACGTTGAACGAAAACTCCGCCGTAATTCCCCCTACAGTGCAATAACCCGTGTTAACACCCACAGAGAGCGCCTTATCTCCTTGTGAAAACTTAGGCTCATACCCCGTTATCTGCTTTAAATCGGCGGCGTTACAGCTGACCGTCGTACCGTCCGTGTAGATTATTTTTACGTTGTAGTCATATCCTGCAAGGTCATATTCAAAGCGTTGCGATATGTTGCCGCTCTCGTCAGCGACCGCCCTGTAACCGCCCTTCACGTTACAGATTGCATTGATAGTATACATCGGAGTGACCGACAGCGACTTTATCCTTGTTGCCGCTACCGTGAAAACCGCTTTTGCACTTTTAGTGCCGAGCGTATATGTTACAGTGTGCCGACCGTTTCCCCACACACTTTCACTCTGCCCGTCAGAAATGACAAGCGGAGCTCCGAGCGTAGCCGTCAGTGCGGTTATCTCGCTTCCCGTATAGCTTCGGCTGTAACCGCCGTAGTCTACCGTCAGCTTTATTTTATCATAATCGTAAACGTCATAATAGCTTATCTGACTGTATTTACCCGTGCTGTCGTCATAATGGTAGACAGTGCGCCTGTCCGAAACATCAAGCACAGATCGTACCGGTGTCACACTTATTGACGCTACCGCATCCGCCGCATAAGCCCTGCCGTCATCGCCCTGCATAGCAAACAGCGATACCGCCGTAACAAAAATCACGGCGGTGGCAAAATATGACATTACTTTTATCAGATTTTTCACGCTATACATATTTTACTTTTCTTTCGGGAAATCACTTGCTCTTTACCAGTCCTAAAATATCGCCTAACTTAAGTCTGTTGCCTGTGTGCAGTATTATCTGCTCATACACACGGGCAACCAGCAGTGCCATAAGCACCACGAACACGCACAGGACCAGCACGGCAAGAAGCGCCTGAGGTATATCTATCGCCCCTGTCAGCAGTGCCGAGGGAATCGAGAACGGCGAGGAAATCGGCAGATAGTATGATACAAGCGCCATTGTGTTCGCCTCTCCGCCCATTGTGGACGGGAAATAAGCAAGATAGAAGCCGAGTACCCCTATTATCGACATAGGCTGCATTGCGGCATTGAGATCCTCCATTCTGCTGACCGTAGCGCCTATAAGCCCTGCAATAAGCGCAAAGAATATAAATCCCACTATGAACATGACTATAATAAGCAAAATTACAACAGGCGAGAATCCGCCGAGTGCATTTCCTACTTCATTCATAAGCTGACTTGTAACAGCTCCCGTTTCTTCAGACGAGCCTATGATTGATGAAGACAAAGGCGTTGAAACAGCGATTCCGAGTACGCCCGATGCAATGATCATCATAAACTGTATCAGCGCAAGCGAGCCCATAGCAAGTATCTTGCCGATAATTATCGCAAGCGGTCTTACAGATGTCAGCAGAAGCTCCATTACCTTCGATGTCTTTTCCTGTGCTATCGACTGTGCGACCATCTGACCGTAAATAAAGATAAGCATAAACAGCACGACTGAAGACAGCATAGGCAGTACCATTTTCACCAAAAAGCCGAAATCATTTTCGGTAGGCTCTCCGGCAACCGACTGGTAGACCGAAACCGTCTTGTTGGCAGCCGTGATCTGCTCATCGGTAAGCCCTGCCCTTGACAGCCTTACACTGTCAAAAACGCTTTTAAAGGTTTCACCGAAGCCGTTCGCCGTACCCGATGACACCGATTCGTCACCCGGACGTGATGCGTAAATATCATACCCGATTTTATTTTCCCTGATAACTATCAGCAGGGACTTGTTTTCACCCTTCACCTTTTCGGTAAGCGACTGAATATCTGCGTCCTTGCCGCAATCATTGATTTTTACGCCAAGTCCGGATAAAAAGCCCTCATAATCCTTGCCCGTTGTTATTCCCGTCGTATCGGCAAAATATACCGTGCCGACAAGCGCTTCCCCATCACCCGTTATATCCCCGTCATCAGAGGTTGAACGGCTTCCGATAAGCGCAGGGAGAACTCCCGCAAGAAGTGCAATTGCAAAAACAAGCAAAATGATGATTACCGAGCTTACCTTGAACGCCCTTGACTTTGCCGTCTGTCTGAAAGTAAAAGCAAATACGCTTTTCCAACCGTATGTACCTGTTTTCACGCCTCGTCACTCCTTCCTGCCTCTTTGTCGGCTCTTTCTATGTTCTCAACAAATATTTCATGCAGGCTCGGCTCTCGAAGTTCATAACGCACAAGCGGCATTCCGCTGTCAACGATCATTTTAAGAAGCGATTTTGCCTGCTCCTCCGACTGTATTTTAAACGTGAGCTTATCGGGAGTTATCGTTTCGGGTACAAGACCGCACTGTGCGGCAAGCGGCAGTACATCGCCGTCACACTTTACCGACAGGTTCACTCTGCCGTAGCTTTTCTTTATCTTGTTAAGGTCGCCCTGCAATACCGCCGTACCGTGATGAAGTATCGTAATATCCTTGCAGAATTCTTCTATTACGGGCATCTGGTGGCAGGACATGATTATATACTTTTTCTTCTCTATCTGCTCGTTTATAACACTCTTGAAAAGATCGGCGTTAACAGGATCAAGTCCGCTCAGCGGCTCATCAAGTATGATAAGCTCAGGGTCTGCGACAAGTGCCGCTACAAGCTGTACCTTCTGCTGATTACCCTTTGAAAGCTGCTCCGCTCTCTTGTCCTCATAGCCGCTTAGCTCAAGCCGCTTGAACCAGTACGCAAGCGACTTCTCAATATCTGCACTGCGCATACCTCTCAGCTTTGCAAAATAGGTCAGCTGTTCGCTTATCTTATATTTCGGATAAAGCCCACGTTCTTCCGCCAGGTATCCGACTTTTTCCGTGACAGGCGATAATGCCTTACCGTTCCACAGCACCTCGCCGCTGTTGCGGCTGAGCATACCGAGTATTATTCTTATAGCGGTAGTCTTGCCTGCGCCGTTTGTTCCGAGCAAGGCATATACACCCGGCTCGCTAAGTGTAAAGCTGAGCGGATGAAGTGCCGTGAAATTACCGTATTGCTTGGATATTCCGTTTACTTCGAGCGACATATCATTATTCGTTTCCTTCCTGTATTCTGCGATAAACGCCGTCCTTGCCGTCTGTCGCATTTATTCAAGTATAACACAAAAGCCGTGATTAAGCAACATCCGGTAAATTTTGCACGGAATTTGCCAACTGTTTATGTGTTATATTAACAGTATAACCACTTCAACCCGATTTGTCAATACTGTTTCGCAAATTTTTTGAAAAACTTAATTTTTCTTTTTTCCTGCCGATATTAATTATAAGGAATATTGTATGTCGGTTACAGCTTACAATACGGTTTCACAATTAGATTAATAATCAGGAAAGGACTAACTGATATGGAAATAGCAAAGGTAGCAGAACAGGCGGCTGTCACAGCTCAGACAGCACCAAAGACAAGCGTACAGACATCAACAGAGAAGGCAAAAAGCACCCTCACAGCCGATAACGCCGACAAATATGTAAAGAGCGAGGACACCTTCACACCCGCATATACAAAAAAATCGGCACAGAAAAAAGAGGTTGACAACGCAGACAGATCACAGTTCAGAACTGTCGCACAGTCAAAGGCAGACCACCTTGCAAGCGTAGTCGAAACTATCATCTCTCACCAGGCATCAAGCACAACAAATAAAAACACAAAGCAGATAGAGCTTTCCGATGCGCTTAAGAGCCAGATAGAAGAAGCAACAGGAAAGAAGTTCGAAAGCGAAGATGTGACCGACAAGGAAAACAGCGCTGATTACTGGGGAGCAGAAGCTACCGCCAAGCGTATGTTTGAATTCGCAAAGAATCTCGCAGGCAACGACAGCAAGTACGCCGATTCTCTCAAGGACGCTTTTATAAAGGGCTTCGGTCTTGCAGAAAAGGCTTACGGTGGCAAGGGCAAGTTACCCTCTGTATGCTATGAAACATACGACAAGGTAATTGATATGTTCGACAGCTGGGGCAAGGAAAAGACAGAAGATAAGACAGACGGTAAGGATACTGCAAAAGTAGAGGCGGGCAATAAGTCCGAATCATCCGCACAGTAAAACGTAAGGGCAGTTTCAGAGTGTCTTTGCACAGCCCACTGTCTTATATCACAACGAACAATGCTTTTACATAGTCTGAAACGGCTGTGTAAAAGCATTTTCTTTTGTAATCAGTATAGATTTCCGACATTTCTCTATGACTTTTATTTACATTTTCCGTAATATTATTACAAATTAATCTTGACATATTCTCAGAATTCTGATAAAATTTCCATAGTATTATAAGTTAACTGTCGATAGAAGGTTATCTTAAGCGTATTCTATAAAACAAGAAGGGTTAGGCGGTCTGTTGGCAGACCGTTTTTCAGTTATGAAAAGATTTGATTTCAAGACACCGGTAAAAATATTCATAAAATGCGCCGCAGCCGCAGTTTTAAGCTCGGCTTTCATATTAAGCGGCTGCTCCGATAAAAGCGCTGTATCGTCAGACGCTCTGCCTGAGATAATTATAGGCAGTGACGAATACGAGCCGTACAACTTCAGCGACAAAAACGGCGATCCTGCAGGCATAGACGTGGAGATTGCAAGCGAGGCATTTCTCAGAATGGGCTACAAGACACAGTTTAAAAACATTGTCTGGGATGAAAAGGACGAAATGCTCGCTGACGGCAAGGTCGATTGCCTGTGGGGATGCTTTTCGATGAACGGCAGAGAAGACAAGTACCGATGGGTAGGCCCTTATATGAACAGCAGACAGGCTGTAGCCGTCAGAGCCGACAGCAATATCTACGCTCTGTCCGACCTCAGCGGAAAAAGAGTCGCCGTGCAGTCAAGCTCCAAGCCCGAAGAAATACTCTCACAAAAGAGCGCCGATATTCCGCAGGTAGGCGGACTTTACTGCTTTGTCAGAACCGAATACATTTTTGCCGCCCTGCGTAAGAATTATGTCGATGCTGTCGCAGGCCACGAGTATATGCTCCGTGTTTTCATAAACGAGTCGGACGATAAATACAGATTGCTTGACGAAAGCCTTCTGCTGTCAAAGCTGGGCATTGCCTTTGCAAAGGACAACGACTCCGCATTGCCCGAAAAGCTGAGAGCAACGCTCTATGATATGAAAAATGACGGCACACTGGCGAAGATCGCCGTAAAATACGGACTTGACCCAAATACCGCACTCGGAGGTATAACCCTTGAATAATTTAAAGCACAAAAAGCACTATCGTAAGCCGGTCTTTATTATAACCGTCATCGGAGTAATTCTGGCGGCAGGGATTTTCTCCGTTTTTTCATATATTAATACAACGAACGCAAAAAACGTGACCGACCGCACAATAGAATATATCAGAAACCAGTGTATCCGCTATGAAGAAATAACTGCGTCCGACCTTGCAAAGAGCCTTTTCAGGATAATCGACGAGACGCAGGAAATAAGCCGTGACATTGCGAATTTCAACGATTGCTCCATCGAAAGACTCAAAGAATTCGTGGCAGATCTCAGCATCACCGGAGTTATAGTGCTTGACGAAAACGGCACACCCGAAAACGAGTATTACACCGATGATACAGGCTATAACGTGTGGCAGGATTACATAAAGCAGAAAAAGCTGACAAGCGTTGCGGTCGATACCTCAAAGACCTACTCGGACAGGCTTTTCTCGTTGCCGTATGACGCAGACGCCGAAAGCGATTACTGCTACGACTTTGCGGCGGTCACCAGAAAAGATAAAAAGGGAATCGTATTCGCCTATCTGAAGCAATCGAAAGAAACTATCAATAACGGTCAGCTGACTCTCGATTCTCTGTTTTCCGGCTTCAACCTTGCAATGAACGGTCATATCATACTGACAGACGGCAGTAAGGTTATAGCCACAAACAACACTTTATACAAGGATAAAACAGTTTCCGAATGCCCCGTGATAAACAGCTTTGCAGGAAAAAGCACCAATGACGCCGATTTTATAAGGATAACCGACCCTTACGGCACTTATTACGGCGGTATGGATAAATGCAGGAGCTACTACGTCTACGTTTACTATCCCGCAAAGGAGGTCTATATCGGAAGCTGGACAGCCACCTTCATTTTCACAACGCTTTATATAATACTCTTCCTTGCCGCAAGCCTTATTTACAGGGTGATAAGCATAAGGCACCTGCGTGAAAGTCATATTACAGAGGAAAAATACAACGAAAAGCTGCTGAAGTCTGCCGAAGAAGCAAGACGTGCGAATGCCGCCAAGAGCGACTTTTTACGCAGAATGAGCCACGATATAAGAACACCGATAAACGTTATAATGGGAATGACGGAGATTGCCGACAAGAACGCCGACGATGCCGAAAGGCAGGCAGAGTGCAGAGAAAATATCCGTACTGCGTCAGGCTATCTGCTTGAGCTTGTAAACGATGTACTGGATATGGGCAAGCTCGAATCCGGCGAAACCTACCTTGAGCATATTCCCTTCGACCTTTATGAGATGTTTGACGAGATTGCCGTCCTTAACGGGCATAACCTTCAGCGAAAGAACATCACGCTTACCTTCGAGTATTGCGAAAACCTTCACAACAGGCTGATAGGAAGCCCTCTGCACGTCAAGCGTATTCTTATGAATATCATAGGCAATGCCATAAAATACGGCAAAAACGGAGGCTATGTAAAGGTTTCCGTCAGCGAATCCGAGCTTGACAAAAAAATTCCCGATACGGTTGTTATAAATATAACGTGTAAGGACAACGGCATCGGTATGGGCGAAAACTTTATGAAGGTAATGTTCGAGCCGTTTATGCAGGAAAACGATCAAGCCAGGACATTCTATCAGGGTACGGGACTCGGTCTTGCTATCGCCAAAAGGCTTACCGAAAATATGAACGGCAAGATCGATTGCGTAAGCCGCAAGAACATCGGCACCTGCTTCACAGTAAGCCTGCCGTTTGAAACGGATAATTCGTGCGAATGCACCGACAGGAGCAAAGTCACCGTCGGAGAAATCTCGCTCGAAGGACTTACAATACTGCTCGCAGAGGATAACAGGCTGAATATGGAAATAACCGAATTCCTCCTCACAAACGAGGGTGCCACCGTCATAAAAGCGTGGAACGGCAAAGAAGCAATCGAGATTTTCGAGCTATCCGAAGAATACAGCATAGATGCAGTGCTGATGGATATAATGATGCCGGGAACAGACGGCATCACCGCAGCAAAGGCGATACGCTCAATGGAACGTGCGGATGTTGCCACCGTTCCTATAATTGCACTTACGGCAAACGCTTTCACCGATGACAAGGAAAAGTCACGCAGTGCAGGAATGAACGAGCATCTGTCGAAGCCCGTAGACTCGTCAAAGCTGAAAAGCGTAATTTCCGGATACACCGGCAAAAAGGATCTCACACTGAGAGAATGCTACCTTCTTGCAGGCGAAAGCTATGACGATCTGCTTTCACGTCTTGGTTGCGATGAAAAGATAATATATAATGCGGTAAAGGAATTTATGCTCGACCTGCATTATATAAGGCTTCTGCGTGCGATTGAAAACCGTGATACCGAAACCGCCTTCAAGGCCGCCCACACAATGAAAGGTATCTCGGCAAACCTCGGGTTCACTAAAATGTACTCTGCGTTCTCCCTTGTCACAGAAGAACTGCGTTCAGGCAATATAGAAAAGGCCGCAGAGCTTATGACCCGTGCGACCGATGAATATCAGAAGATAATTGCCGCTTTCAAAAGATGTATGTTCGATAAATAGTTTAAATCACATCCCGTGTAAAACCACAGCCTTCCCCAAAAAAGCGGTACACCGAAAATGTACCGCTTAATCTGTCGAAAAACCAATAATTATTAAACCACACAGTGAAATATATTGCCAACACCGCCGAAAACACTTTCCGTGCTGACAAGGAATTAATATTTTCGTGAGTGTATCTGTACAACTGCTCTAACATTGACCCTTCAAAAAAACGCTACTAACCTGAGATATATGTACTAACCTG